>OMKS01001501.1_pt1 | contig 20622 bp, 19 predicted proteins | sample 1674721 | NCBI WGS metagenome assembly OMKS01 (sample SAMN06264996, study PRJEB25208) | sediment metagenome | isolation source: hot spring sediment | place: USA: California | collected 2014-09-02
AAATGACACCTATATTTTCTCAATGAGGCGGTTATACAAAAGCACACAGGCAGAAAGGCGTTTTGACGCAGACTCTAAATACGCCTTGCCGCCGGGACGCTGCCACGTGACCGCCAGTTTGTTTGGTTCGGGCTTTTCCCAGGAAATGGCGGGATACGATTTCCCTTGTTGCAATGCGTAAAAAAAGTGCGACAGGGCGGAAATGCCGTTAATGGTGGCGTCATGGCCAGTGTTCGGCTGGTAAATGAGATGCTTTTCACCGACAAGCCCCGGGAAATAGAAGTTTGCGGCGTCCACCGTCCAATAGGGGTCATTTGTGCCGAGGATCATCATTTTCGGCATGGTTAACTTGTCACGGTACGAATACGGATCAACCATGGCCTGAAGTTTTTTGCCGTCCTGGGAACGCATGCGCCGCTGCAAATCCAACTCCGTGTATTCGTCAATTTGATTGCTGTATTGACCGTAACATTCCATTTGGCGCTGCATTTGCGGTTCAATGTTGAGCATGTCAATCACGACGGGCGCAATGGCGATTACCCGCGGGTCGCCGCTTGCCGCCGCCAGCCAGGAAGTCCAGCCGCGCTTCGAGCCGCCGGTGAGCAGAAATCCTTTCACCTCCTGTTCAAACTGTTCGCGCATTATGTGCTGAACGGCGTCCATCGCCTTGACGGCGCTTTTTGCCATGGGCAGCAACAGAGGCCAGTCATCCCCTTCGCCCTTCAGGTATTTGTCGTAAGTGTACGCTATTAAATGGTCTTCACGCAGATCGCCGAACAACGGCTGATTGGGCACCTGGGTAAGCAGCGCAATGGCCGACTTTGTCGCTGCCGCCACCTGAATGGCCACGCGCGCTTCGCCGCCGTCCAAGCCGGGGGGCGTTTCGCGGATACTGCCGCCGCCAATGACCAGCGCCATATTATCGGGATACGACACCTCTTTCGGCGTTATAATGGCGAGCCAATGCCGCCAGGGAATGTCCTGCCATGTTTGAGATGTCAGAGACGCAATGGTGACGGTACCTTCGGTGATGGAGCGAGTTTCCACGACTTCAAACTGGAAACTTTCGTCAGGACGGTTTACGTATTCCACAAGGTCGGCGGCAATGACGGGCGCAATCGCCAGTATCAACAGAAACACACACAACACACGGTAAAAACGTTTCATTTCTGATTTTCCTCCTTTTAGCGGCGCTATCCAACCGCTGTCTTAATGCACCTGCTGAAGCGCATGCAGCGCAAATGACAGGCCGGAACACCCGGTTTGTTCACAGTTTTGACGACATCCGAACCGTTTTGGTTTCCCAATTGTGGTTCAACGGTTGACATAAGCGGCCGTGCAACCTATTTTGTTGTCATGCGGTCATATTGAAACATTACAGCGGTGCGCATCTCAACAGGACATCATCAATGGCTTCCAGTACAAAGCGGGTATCCTTGGCATTATTCGTGTTGCTCTTCACAAGCGCCACGGTTCAATCGGAACCCTTGCGTTTGAACCATATCCAGGTGATTGGAACCCATAACAGCTACCATGTTGCGCCTCAGGAATGGGTAATGGAGACGCTTCAGGGAGTAACACGGGAGGCGGATGGCTGGAACTATACCCACGCGCCCCTTGACACGCAGCTTGAACGCGACGTATACAACTTCGAACTGGATTTGCATCCCTTTGAGGAAGCTTTTGAAGTTATGCATGTGCCAATTGTGGACGCAGGCAGCACATGTCCGTTGTTCGTGGATTGTCTCCAAACGGTGTATGAATGGTCAACGCGAAACCCCAAACATATTCCCATCAGTTTCCTGTTGGAATTCAAAATTCGGGAGGCGACGTTGGATGGGCGCCCGCTGAAGGACTTGAATGAGGCGACGCTGTTATTGTTGGAGCAAGAGATTCTGTCCGTATTTCCCCGTGAACGCATCATTACCCCCGATGATGTGAGAGGCGACTCGCCAACGCTGACGCAGGCGGTTCAGGAGCGCGGTTGGCCGTTGCTGGCGGAATCTCTGGGCAGGGTGTTCTTCGTAATCCACAACCGCAGCGGTCTGCGCGCCGCCTACACTGAAACCCGTCCTTCGCTGGAAGGCCGGCTCATGTTTGTAAATTCGGCAACCGACCGTGATGACTGCGCCTTTATTGTGGTAGATAATCCCTATTCGGAACGCATCCCCGACTACCTGCAAAAAGGGATAATGATTCGGGTGCGCGCCGATTCCGGCCTGCGACAGGGACGCAGCGGCGATGTTTCCCGCCGTGATGCGGCATTTGCCTGCGGCGCGCAAATCATAAGCACGGATTTTCCCACGGGAGAAGCCCATCCGGACACCGGATATGTGGTTAAGTTTCCCGGCGCGCAACCGGTCCGATGCAATCCCCGTTACAGCCCGACGGATTGCGAAGAGCAATTGAAGCGCATCCTGAGCGGGAAGCAATAACCGCTTGAATAACGGCGATTTCTTTTCTTTTTGATTTGGAATAACGGTTGCCAACCTGCTATAGTATTCCGTGATTGAAACGCGAAACGGTTCTTGGGGAAGCCTTGGCGCAATTTTATTGTCCGCAACGGAAGGGGCGGCCTGACGAAAAGTTTCGGTTTCCAATACTAGCGCGTTGAATGTGTTTGTGGGATATACGTAAAGCGCCTTCACCTCGTCATGCATCGGGGGAAAAGGGCACAACATTCCCGTTTTTCGTGGATAGGAGTTCTTATTATGCGTGAATATACTATTCTGCTGGATGCCAAAAAAATGCCGGATGTCTGGTATAACGTACTGCCGGACCTGCCGACGCCACACGCGCCCGTGCTGCATCCGGGCACACAACAACCTGTGGGTCCCGACGATTTGTCCCCCATTTTTCCCATGGGCTTGATTGAGCAGGAGATGAGTCCAGAGCCGGAAATTTCCATTCCGGGCGAAGTAATGGACAAATACCGTCTGTACCGGCCCACACCGTTGCGCCGCGCATGGCGTCTCGAGGAAGCGCTCCAGACGCCGGCCAAGATTTACTACAAAAATGAAAGCGTAACGCCTTCCGGCAGCCACAAGATCAACACCGCGCTTGCCCAGGCGTATTACAACAAGATTGAAGGCGTGAATTCACTAAGCACGGAAACGGGCGCCGGGCAATGGGGCACCGCCCTTTCCATTGCGTGCGCCATGTTCGATATGAAATGCCAAGTGTTTATGGTGCGGGTGAGCTTCGAACAGAAACCCTATCGCAAGAGTATGATGGAAGCCTACGGCGCCAGTATTCTGCCGAGTCCAAGCGACGCCACCGAAGTGGGGCGGAAACTTCGCGAAGCCTATCCCAACACCACGGGCAGCCTCGGCATGGCCATTTCCGAGGCGGTCGAGGTTGCCGTGATGAGCGGCGGCACGACAAAATACAGCCTCGGCAGCGTGTTGAACCATGTTTGCATGCATCAGACCGTCATTGGCCAGGAAGCCAAATTGCAGATGGAAAGCGTCGGCGACTATCCCGATGTGGTTATCGGGTGTTGCGGCGGCGGCTCGAACTTCGCCGGCATCGCTTTTCCCTTCGTGCAGGACAAGTTGAAAAAGGGACTCGATACTGATTTTATTGCCGTGGAACCGACGGCCTGTCCGACATTGACGCGCGGCCCGTATGCGTATGATTTCGGCGACACGGGACAACTTACGCCGCTTATCAAACAATACACGCTCGGGCACAACTTCATGCCGCCCGGAATCCATGCGGGCGGCCTGCGTTATCATGGCGTGGCGGCCACGGTGGCGCATCTTGTCAAAGACGGCGTTATGCGCGCCGTCGCCCTGTACCAGAATCCGTGTTTTAAGGCCAGTTTGACATTTGCGAAGTGCGAGGGCATTCTTCCCGCGCCCGAATCGGCGCACGCTATTTGCGCCGCCATGGACGAAGCCGTCAAGTGCCGCGAATCAGGCGAGGCAAAAACCATTCTGTTCAACCTAAGCGGGCATGGCCACTTTGATTTATCCGCCTACGACGCATATTTGAGCGGCAATATGCAGGATGTTGCGCTTGAGGAAGAGGCTTTGCAGAAGGGATTGGAGAGCATCCCGCAGGTGAATGAACCCAGTTAACAGCCCTGGCGTCCGGCTTATATGCCGGACGTGAAGACGGTTGACATTGATCTTATGGCGCGGTTGCGCGCGTCGAAAGGCGCCGCGCAGCCGCGTATTCCGTTAAGGCCTCCCGCCAGTGGCTCATAATATTAATACCGGCCTCATTGGCGCGTTTGTTCTCAAGTGCGACAAAATTCGGACGCCGCACCTTGGATTGAAAATCGGCCATCTTCGCGGGCGTTACCGTTGTCTGGACGTTGGTTTCTTCAAAAATCGCCTTGGCGAACTCGTACCACGAACATACCCCCGTGCATGCGGCATGATAAACGCCGGGGCGCGCTTTTTCCGCCAATAGGCGCAGCTGCCGCGCAAGCGCGAGCGTGCATGTGGGCGAGGTAAATACATCCGTTACCACCTTGATTTCGCGTCCCGCGGCGGCGAGGGACAGCATGGTCTCCACAAAATTGCGCCCCCCTTTCCCGCGGCAGGGCGCAAGGCCGTATAAAGCGGCGGTGCGGACGATCAAATAATCCGGACATATCGCCGCAATCAGATGTTCCCCCGCGCATTTGCTCGCGCCGTAAACGTTGAGCGGCGCCGGCGGATCATCCTCCCCATAGGGGCGCAGCGGTTGGGGAGGAGCGCCGCCAAACACATAATCAGTACTGATATGCAGCAGGCGCGCGCCCGTCTGCGCGCACGCCTGCGCCACCCATAAAGCGCCCGTCGCATTCACCATGAAAGCGCGGGCAGGCTTTGTTTCGCATTGCTCCACTTCGTGTTCCGCAGCCGTATTGACAACAATATCAGGACGCAGGTCATGAATAATCCGCTGCACGGCGGATTGATCGCAAACGTCCAGCGTAATGTCGCTGCCATCCAAGTCAGCCCTGTACAACGCCTCGTTTGAAAAAGCGGCGCAAAGATCAACGCCCAGCTGACCTGCCGCCCCTATGACTAATACACGCATGACAGGATTATCCTCCCGCCCCAAAACACGGGGCATTTCTCAATATCGTGAGACCCAGGAGAAACGCACATTTCGGACTTGCTTGAATGAGTATACTACGAAGAATCCGCCAAATAGTAGCTGGTCAATTAACGAACGCGCAGTTTTTCAAATGATTCAAAGTAGCATTCCAGATTTTCCAAGGGAATGCCGTTGGGAATGTGGTTGCTGACGCACATGAAGTATCCGGGGCAGTGTTTGCCCAGCGAAACGCATCGCGTCACTTCCCCGCGGATATCGCACGGCGAGCCGTACTGAAGTATGCGGCAGTCAGCGTTTCCAATAATGACGTGCGTACTCCCGTATTTTTGCACTGCCTCATTAAGCGATGTGGACGGTTCAAAGATAAATCCATCCGCGCCCGCCAAAGCTATGTCGTCCATGAACATGGTCCACAAGCCGTCGGCGCAAAAGATCACTTTTCTATCCCGTGCATGGACCGCATCCCAGAACGTTTTATACCGCGGAAAAATATAGCGGCGATACCATTTCGGAGAGAACACGGGGCCATTCGCCCACACAATGTCGTCGTGACAAAGAAACACCGCCATGTCCGTGTCCAGCCAAGCGTGTATTTCCGCGAGCGTGAGCGTCGCAAATCCTTCAAGCATGCGATCAAAACGCGCCGGATCCGTTTGCGCGGCCATCATGAACATCTCCCAGCCGAAGGCGCGGATGCATGCGCTGAAAAGGGTGTGGTAGCGACCGCCGGAAAAGACGGCGTGGGGATACAACCGCCTGCAGTAGTCTTGATTGGCTTGAAAACGTGCGACAAGCGCATTGTGCGGCGGCATGCCGTATTCTTCAACGGGGTCTAACGACAACACGTCCTCGACAGTCTTGAAGGGGCAGAAGGTTTCACAATCCTTCGGATCGCTCTCGCTCCACTCCGCATGTCCGAGTTTGGTGTGGCGCCCCTCGCGCAGCCACCATTCGTCCTGGTTCTACGCAAAATCAAAATCCATAACGCGGGTTATTTCAGGCCAGGCCAGATACCGTTGTTCGGGATGCCGCGTATCAATTCCCGTCTTGCGCAGTATGAACACATCGTTGTCCACAAACTCCACCTGCGGTATTTTGTCGGGCATATCAAGGTTAATGGCTTGCCAACCGCGTTCATAACTCATGCATGGTGTTCTTTCGGCAGATGTGTTGGATATGTCAAAGCCTTCCGGCATACCGGTCGGCCAGTTCTTTTTCAACTTCCCCGAGGACGTCAGTAAACGGTTGTTTGTCCAGACTTTCCAGCAGTTTATCATAACCATGCAGGCGCGATGCGCGTGTTACCGAGTTGGGCACGGCAATACAATACAGCGAAGCGGCACGGGCGGCGGCGACGCCTTTTGGGGAATCTTCGACAACAAAGACCCTGTCCGGGTCCGCTCGCAGCCGGTTCAACGCGAGATGATACACCGCCGGATCGGGCTTGACGTTATCAACCTCGTCTCCGCAGACGATTGCGTCAAAACAGCTCAGAAGATTCAGACGTTTCAGATGTGCGGGCACCCAGTTGCGGCTTGAACTGGATACGGCGGCCAGTTTAAGTCCGGCTGACTTCACAGCGGCAAAAGCGTCTGAAATTCCCGGCATTTCGCCCAGCTGATAAACGCGGTGAAGATAACATGCGCGACGCGCGCCATTCACAACGTCCCGGTCAAGAGCGCGCCCCGTCTGCTCTTCCAGATAAGCAAGGGGATCAAACACGTCGTAGTTGTATCCGCCAACGTTGGCCGCCCACTTGTCAAGGGGCAGATGACAACCGTGTGCGGCGTAGGTATTCCGCCATGATTCATACAATGCCGTCTCGGAATCCATGATCACGCCGTCAAAATCAAAAAGCGCCGCTTGCAGACGTCTTGGTCTGAAAGACACGTCTGCGGCCTTACCGGGCGTCACGCGCCGCCTTGAACGCCTCGGCGTAGCGCCGGGCATTTTCCGCAAGTCCTTTGAAGTCCTGCGCTTCAATCATTTTTTTGCTGACCAGATTGCTGCCGACACCGACGGCGGCCACGCCCGCCTTGACGAAATCGGCAAGATTATTCAGGTCAACGCCGCCTGTGGGCGCGACCGGTATTTGAGGCAGCGGCGCGCGCACAGCCTTGATGTAGTCAAGGCCGCCGCAACTGGCGGGAAACACTTTAATAATATCGCCGCCCATAACCCACGCATTATAGATTTCCGTCGGCGTATACGCGCCGGGCATGCAGGGCTTTCCATAGCGATGCGCCATAAGAATGATTTCCTGCGACGTAATGGGGCACACAATGTACTGCGCCCCCGCAAGTATTGCCAACCGCGCTGTTTCGCCATCCAGTACGCTGCCCACGCCAAGGCACACGTCCGCGCCCGTGAGCGTTTTCGACGCCGCTTCAATGCATGCCAGCGCGCCCGGCGTGGTCATGGTGACTTCGATGCATCGCACCCCCCCTTCCATGACCGCCTCCACGGTGCGCACCAGCCCGTCGCTGCTGTCCGCACGCACAATGGCGATAATGCCGTTTTGCGTCAAATAATTATGTATCGCCTGTTTGTCCATGTGTGTATCCTTCGGTTAGATGTCCTGTGGCAGGTTGATGTGTTGACCGGACGCCGCGGAATCATAAGCGGCCTGCAGCACGCGCATGTAACGCAATCCATCGGCAAAATCGGGATGGTAAGGGACGCCTTCCCGCACGGCTGCGACAAAATCCGCCTCCACCGTCCAATTCTCCAAATCATATTCTTCCGCCGGATGAAGCTGCACCGGTTCCATCGTGCCGTTACGCTTCAAATATAATATGTCGTTATTCGCGTCATAGTGAAGCGCGCCTTTGTCGCCGTAGATGTCTATGGCGTCTTCCGCGACTCCTGAGACGCCGCTGATGATGTAGTGTACCGGCAGACCGTCTCCAACAATTGTGTTTACAGCCATTTGATCGGGAATATGCACGGTCGCAAATGCGCCGCTTTCATCCCGCCGCTCCGGGGTGTACAGAAATGTTTCCGCGCTGACCCGGCGCGTATTTCCAAGCCAACGGTGTATCACTTCTATATACATGCCGAAAGTTTGCATGTTCAGTCCGGATATGTGGTGATCTTTGCGCCAGGTCATGGGTGTCGCCGCATCCACCCAGAGGCTTGAAAAACTGCGGACATTCGCGTAACGGACGCTTCCGATAATGTCTTCACGTAGGATACGCGCAATGACGCGGTCAAAACGCATGCCAATGGGAACGGGACACAACGCGGCCACCTGGTCGGAAAAACAGGCCGCGTCATACATGAGTTCCGCTTCCTGGCGGTTGCGCGCCATGCGTGCTTGACAAAATACGTGTTTTCCCGCTTTCAACGCGGCAACGCTTACTTCGCAGTGCATATAGGGCCATGTGCCTATTACGACCGTATTTATGCCGTCATGCGCGACAATATCCCGCCATGTGTCGCACACTTCCGGTATGCCGTAATCCCGAGCGGCGCGCTCTGACGATGGACGCGAACGGTTTGCCACGGCGATAATTTTTACATCGCTAATCTTTTTGAAGCCCGGCACATGTCGTTCGCGGCAGATGCCGCCCAACCCGACGAAACCCAGTAAAATCTCCTCTGTCATACCATCCCCTTTCACGCTCGGTAAAGGCTGCGGCCTATACCCATCGCTTCCCGGCAGGACTCGACTGTTTCCAACGCCACAGGCGTCACCCGTTTGGCGTTTTCACGCAAAAAATCTTCAATGGATGCGTCATTATTGTTTGGATCATTGTATTTTTCAATAATCGGCGCGTTAAACAGGGAAACATATTCCGCAACGGTTTTCTTCAGAGCCCCGTAAAACTTGCCGCCGGCGCGGTACTGCTCCAAGTAATCCAGATATACTTCCTGAGGAGCAAGCAGGGATAGTAAACGATACAGCACTCCCACGCCGGAAGGCATTTTTGCAATGACCATGTCCGGTTCATTGCTTTTTGTATCCAAAGGTTCCGGATCCGTGGTGGTGGGAACCGCTTTGATCTTGCGCAATACCGTGCTCGGATCATCAAGGAGATCAAGGGTGTTGTTTTCGCTTTTGCCCATCTTTTCGGAGCCGTCCAGCCCGGGCAAACGCAACGCGTCCCGCCCAAGCGGGCGCGGCACGTGCAACACCTCGCCAAAACGGTGATTGAACTTGGTCGCAATGTCGCATGCCATTTCCAGATGCTGACGCTGATCATCGCCCACGGGCACCGCGTCGGCGCGGACAATAAGGATGTCCGCCGCCATTAAAACAGGATAACCGAGCAGTCCATAGGAAAGGGGATTGCCTTCAACCTTCGGATCGCTTTGTACTTTCGACAATTTATCCTTGTACGTGGTGCCGCGTTCCAGATGGCCGATATTCGTGACCATGCCGAGCAACAAGGTCAATTCCGCGGTGCAGGGCAGATCGCTCTGCCGATAGATGACGGATTTTTGCGGGTCAAGACCGCATGCCACATAGGTGCGCAGCATGTCGAGGGTGGCGCGGTAAATTTCCTGACGGTCCGTTATGGTGGTCAAAGCATGGTAATCGGCGATGAAATAATAGCAACAGGCGCCTGTCTCCTGCAAGCGCAAAAAATGCTTGATTGCGCCGAAATAGTTGCCGTAATGCAGGCGGCCTGTCGGACGTATTCCTGACAGGATGACTTCTTTTTCTTGTGACATCAATTCTTTTCCTTTTTTGCGGGGATACACTCCACTGCGGCGAGATCACTAGCATAGCGGATTCCGCCCGCTGATTTCCATAGACGATTTTTAAGCGCTGTGGTATACTGTAGCGGAAGCTTGAATGGTGAGTTTTGGACGTGAAAGTCAAAAGTTCGTCGGGAAAAGAATTATGAAAACGATGTCCATGCATCTTCTGGTGATGTTGCTTGTTGTCACAACGTTGGCGGGGTGCCCTTGGCGGCGAGGCAATATTGAATTTACCAGCGCTGACATGGGCGTAAATTACCCTGGCGGCTTCACGGGGATTGCCGCGGACGGCAGCCGCGAGGAGGCGGCGGACGGTGGGGAACGTGAATTAATAGAGCCTGATGTGATCAGACGGCACAATAACCTGCTTTATATACTCAATCAATACCGCGGACTTGCCATTGTGGATTTATATACGGAGACAATGCTTTCCCAAACGCCTCTCCTGGGGCGTCCCCGCGATCTGTATCTCGTCGGCAAGCGCGCTTATGTGCTTGTCAGTTGCGCTCAAGATGTCCATTACGGAGAATTCGGCTTCCACGTATTTTATAGTTCCCGGATTTATGTGCTGAACATCACCGATCCGGCCAAGGTCGTAATTGAAGGCGTATCAGATTTTGAAGGCGATCTGGTGGACAGCCGTTTGGTGGGCGACGTCATTTATGTGGTATGCAGCGATTACACATGGTATGAAGGCATATCCGGAGGCGATGTCGTCATGACGGACGCCGCGCGAAAATCGTACGGTTCCGTCAAGGCGACAAGCTTCAACATAGCGAATCCGGTCAACATCACTGCGGTGGACACCCTTTCATTCCCAGGACATGGCAACCTCATTCAAGCCACAAACTACGCGATATTCAGCGTCACCTCCGATTGGGATTCGACGGGTGGCGCAACAAGTTATATCAACTACATTGACATAACCGATCCGCAGGGTAAAATCACGCTCCGAGGGGTTGCAACAGCGCCGGGATATATGACCGACCGCTTCAAAATGGATGCATGGGAAAATGTTTTGAGGGTCGTTACAAATACCGGCTGGCCGGAACAGGAAACATACATAACCACATTTGATATTGCAAATCCCGACCAAATACGGCAGTTGGGACAAACCATGCTCGCCGACGCCTCCGGCGAAACGCTTTTTGCCACGCGTTTTGACGGCCCGCGCGCGTACATCGTCACCTATTTTATGGTGGACCCGCTGTTCGTGATCGATCTTTCCGATCCGGCAAATCCACAAGTGAAGGGGGAATTGAAAGTACCCGGCTGGTCCACGCACATAGAACCTTTGGGCGACAGACTTATTGCGTTGGGTGTGGATGACAAGGATGGCGGGCGCAGGGTTATGGTAAGCCTTTTCGACGTTGGCGATCCCGGGAATCCGCAACGCCTTGCGTATGAAAGTTTCGGCGATGATTGGGCGTGGTCCTCGGCATATCATGACGTGAAAGCTTTTACCATTACCGAAGACATGCTGCTGATTCCATTCAGCGGTTGGAATGACACAGGCGGTTATGACCGATTGCAGTTCCTATCCTACACAAGAGACACCCTTGACACACGCGGACATGTGGATTTGCAGGGAAGCGCGCTGCGGTCGTTCGGCTATGAGGGCCTTTATTATGCCGTGACCCAGGAACAACTTGCCGTCATTGATTCATCGAATATAATGGCGCCCTTTATCGCCGCCGCCGTTCCTTTGGCGGAAAACCTGGTGGATACGGCGCCGCTTCCCAATGGCTGGCTTGTTGAAGTCGTTTCCAGAAATGACTCGAGGGACACCGTGTTGTACGTATCCGAACCGATCTCCGGCGCGGTGGGCAATGCCGTTTCCATTGCCGTGTCCAATGTAACGGATACGTTCGTATGGCATAACGCCCTTGTCCTAGTGGGCGAAGTATATGAATATGAGCCTGAATATAATGCCCGGTATCATGTGTATCTTGTTGATTACCGCGTACCGCAAAAACCCGTTTTACGGCGCGAGTGGCAGGTTGACATGCAGCCTTGGTGGGGTTGGGGTTGGTATTATCCCGCAATGGAAGTGGATGCGATTCGCCGCGGGAAAACCGCGAAACAGTACTGGAATATCTATGGCGGCGACGCCAAACGCGCGTGTATGGAAGGCGATTTTCTGTTGTTGCGCGGCGTTGTCGGTGATTACGACAGGACGCTTGGCGAGGCAGAGCCCTTGGAAGGGGCGGCCTTAATAGACGTTGCCGATGAGGAAAGTCTCGTGCTTGTTGGTCTCGGATACGAGCAGGTTGTTGACATTAAGGCGGCAGAGGGGCAATTCTACATAACCGGCAAAATTCAAGCGGGAAATGATCGGCAACGGCGAAGCCTCTGCGCTTATTACCTGCACATTTTGAATCCGGCAACGCAAGAGGTGGAAAACACGTACAATGTCCCGGGAATATTTCGACATTTGCTGCCGGAAACGAATTATCTGCTTTTTGAAGACCACCAATACACCGATGAGTGGAATATAATAACACTGGCGAGATGTGTTGAAGTGACTAAAAAGAAAGTGCGCGTGTTAAATTCATTGGCAATGCCGTCGGGGTATTGGGACATCGCGCCGGACGGCTCAAATCTGTGGTATTGCGGACATCATGATGCGTATGAGGATGAACAAGGCGCCGACGGAACACCCGTTTCATCCGATTCGAACCGCCTGAAACAGGATGGCGCCGGCGCTTGGATATTGGGAAAATACACGGTGGATGAATCCGGCGCTTTTACACATAAGCAGGAACTGACGTTGGGACCAATCTGGTGTGATCTGCTGAACGTAAAAAATAACCAAGCCTATATATCTGTGCAATCTGCCGCATTGGCGCATTGCAACTTTGATTTGTCACCACCCGCCGTCGAGGAAATCATTCCCATCACGGGGTATCCGAGAACCATCCGATTCAGTACGAACAACGTGTACATATCATTGGGCTACAACGGACTGACGCTATTGCCGCTCCTGTAACAGGCAGACGCAAGTGTTACGCATCAAACGAAATAGACTTATCCAGTCAAAAGAAAATGCGGGGCGACCCGTCGTTTTGTTTATCGGGAAAATCTGAAAAATTTGATTTATGCCGGAGAACCTTGTATCCTACAGCAGCGGCAGTTTTATCGGATAGAGTCAATGACGAAGCAACAGTCAACAGTTTATTTGTGTTTAGGCGCCAATCTTGGCGACCGGCTGTTGGCATTACGGCAATCTGTTCGACATCTTGACGAACGCGATGACTTGAATGTGCGCAAAGTATCAGGCGCTTACGAAACTGAACCGTGGGGGTTGCCGGAGCAACCCAAATTTCTGAACATAGCAGTGGAGATTGAGACGGCGCTTGCGCCGCTTGAACTTCTGCATGCGGTGAAAGCGTTGGAAAAACGCATGGGACGCCTGCCGGAAGAGCGTTGGGGCCCCCGCCCGATTGATATTGACATTATCCTGTGGGGGCGGCTGGTAATGCGCACGCCGGAGCTGACCCTGCCGCATGAACACTTCAGGGTTCGTCATTTTGTGCTGGCCCCGCTTGCCGAAATTGCGCCCTGCGCGTTGGACCCGGAAACCGGGCTTACCGTGAGTGAACTGTTGCATGATATTGAGCCGCAGGCGGCGATAAGACGCGCCGATGTGATATTTTCTTGAACCGCTCCGCTTGGAGCCCAACCAAGGGACCGGGACGGGTTCGTCACGGTTCAGGGAAGAGAGATATGGGAGCAATAACAGCAGCATCCTTTCGCGCGTTAAAAGCGAAGGGCGAAAAAATTGCAGTTCTTACGGCTTACGACTACCCCACGGCGACGCTGATGGACGAAGCGGGCGTGGATGCCGTGCTCGTCGGCGATTCGGTCGCACAAGCCGTCATGGGAATGGAAAACACCCTGGGCGTGACCATGGATATGATGATGCACCATGTGCGTATGGTGCGCCGGGCGGTAAAACGCGCCATGTTGATTGCCGACATGCCCTACCTTTCCTACCAAATAAGCCCTGAAGAGGCGGTTCGCAATGCCGGACGCTTCATTAGTGAAGGCGGCGCGCAGGGTGTAAAAATTGAAGGACCGGTCGTTTATTTCGGAGAGGTGATTCGCAGTTTGACCAAAGCGGCCATTCCCGTCATGGGGCATATAGGGCTTACCCCGCAGTCTATTCACCAGATGGGTGGATACAAAATACAAGGGCGCGGAGAAGACAAGGCAAGACGCCTGCGCATAGAGGCGCTGGAACTTCAGAGCGTAGGATGTTTCGCAATCGTGTTGGAATGCGTCCCCGCGGAAGTGGCAAAGGAAATTACGTTAAGCCTTTCCGTGCCCACAATCGGCATCGGCGCAGGCCCCGACTGTGACGGGCAAGTGCTGGTAAATCATGATATGCTGGGCTGGGGAAAAACAAAATTCACCAAGACCTATGTGGATGTGCGCGGCGCGATGAGCGCAGCGTTCGGTTCTTATGTGGAAGAAGTCAAAAAGGGCGTTTTCCCGGGTCCGGAGCATTGTTACGAGTGAAGATTATTCAATCTCCGGAAGAGATGCGCGCATGGTCGGATGAACAGCGGCGGCGCAACAGGACAATCGGGTTTGTGCCCACAATGGGAGCGCTTCATGAAGGGCACTTAAGCCTTGTGCGCGCCGCCGTGAACGGAAATGATGCGGGCGTAGCGAGCATTTTTGTGAATCCGACGCAGTTCGCGCCCACTGAAGATTTCGACCAATATCCGCGCCCCTTTGAAGATGACCTGGCAAAACTGGGCGCGGAAAAGGTGGAAGTCGTTTACGCCCCCGACGCGGCAGGCATGTATCCGGACGCCTTCTCCACATACGTTCTGGTGGAAAAGGTCAGCCAGGGATTATGCGCCGGAAGCCGGCCGCATTTCTTCCGCGGCGTGGCCACGGTGGTGGCAAAGTTGTTTAACGCCGTGAAGCCGCATCGGGCGTATTTCGGCCAAAAAGACGCGCAGCAATGCGCTGTGATAAAACGCATGACGCGCGATCTGGATATGGGCGTCGAGATTGTTGAAATGCCCATTGTTCGCGAACCTGACGGACTTGCCATGAGCTCGCGCAACCAGTATTTGACGGAAGAAGACAGACGAAAGGCGTTGTGTCTTTCCCGGGCGCTGTTTCTGGCGGAAGAAATGCTCAAAAATGGCGAGCGGAATGCGCAGGTTATTATAAGTGCAGTGCGCAACGCCATGCGTGATGTGACCATTGATTATGTCGCTTTGGTGGACGCTGAAACAATGGCGCCGCTGGAAACGGTGACCCGTCCGGCAACGCTGGCGGTGGCGGCATTGTTGCCCACGGCGCGGCTTATTGATAATATAAAGTTTGACCCAGGCGCGCGAAAGATGTGACCCGATATGGTATCGGGCATGTACCAACGACGCCGGAAAGGAGTTCGCAGGCTTATGCTGGTGACAATGATGAAAAGCAAGGTGCATCGCGCAACGGTGACGGAAGCGAACCTTCACTACAAAGGCAGCTTGACCTTGGACCGTGATCTCATGGAAGCGGCAGGCATGCTCGAGTATGAACAGGTGCAGGTGTTAAACATCAACACGGGCGACCGGTTCACCACGTATATCATCGAAGGTGAACGCGGAAGCGGTGTCGTTTGCCTCAACGGCGCCGCAGCAAGGCTTGGACAGCCGGGGGATTTGATCATTGCGCTCACATACGCGCAAATGGACGCGGATGAGGCCGCCGCCCATCGTCCGATTATTGTTCATGTGGATGAAAACAACCGAATCACGGAAATTCAGTAGACGCTTTGCGGCGCGTCTGCGCGATTTGCGAAAACGCCTGGCGCAGCCATTGCGCAAGGCGCAAAAGCCGCTTCAGCGCCTGAGTTGCGGACAGCGCCCGCGCTTGCGGGTTATATATGGTTCTTATGTTCGGACATGGTGTGGCAATGAAATTGATGTCATAGTGATGTGAACATCTGAGCTGGAGGAATTTCTTGTGCTGCATCTGGATATTAAAAATATATCCGCCCATAAGCGCCTTTACTTACGCAGACATCTGGTTGCTCTCGCCGAGCGGATATGCCGGAACGAGGGAATCAAAGGCGAGGCGGAAGTGAGCCTCGTGTTATGCGATGATGCGTTCATCCGGAAATTGAACCTGCAATACCGCGGCAAAGACGAGCCCACCGACGTCCTTTCTTTTCAGCAGGAAGCCATTACCCCTGAAGGGCCGCGAGCGCTCGGGGATATTGTCATATCCCTCGATATGGTGCAACGTTTCTGCGGCGGCGACCGAGCGTCCATGAAAAAGGAACTGCAGCTGCTCTTTTGCCACGGACTGTTGCATTTGCTTGGCTTCACCCACGACAAAACAGCGGACAGACGGATTATGTTGGAGAAGCAGGCTCAATATCTCGGCATTGAAGTAGAACAGGCGTGGCATACGTGATATAATAGGGCAGGTGAATGAAATGCTGTAAACTGTGCATGAAGAGGAGCGCCGTACTTTTTTGGAAGACGATCCTGGCGGTGAACCGCCCCGAATACGCAGCCGAAAATATGCCATAATGCTGATGTGGTGTGCCCTGTGGGCATGCATGGGTATTTTTGTATACCGCGCAGCAGCCCTGCAATCGCCCGTCGAGCAAGGCGGAAACGCCGCGGCAGGCGGGGTCGTTCCGTGGTATACGATACTGACCCCGGCCATTATTTTTTGCTCTATTGTCCTTGCCGGCTTTTCCTTTTTCTTTTCCGCGAGCGAGGTGGCTTTTCTCTCCCTGAACAAAGTGCAATTGCGGGCAATGCGCGAATCCACCCACCTTATGCCCGGATTGATCGCGCGGCTCATGCGCCGTCCGGGGAGTTTGCTCACCACCATACTCATGGGAAACAACATCGTTAATGTGTTGCTGAGCATTACGTTTGCGGCGCCTGTGGCCGAAACGTTTAACCGTTCCCTCGCTTTTTCCGCCACACAATCCTATGCCGCTTCCATCACCATTACTACAGGCGCGTTGCTGTTTTTCTGCGAGATTCTCCCAAAAGTGTTCGCGGCGAGAAGGCCGCGCACGTTTGCCATGATTGCGGCAATGCCGCTTTTCCTGGTTGACATCTTAATGGCGCCGTTGCGCAGCGCGGCAATGACGCTGGTGAGCTTCCTGTTCCGGATAACCCGTCTCAGCCAGGTGCCGCCCGCTCCGTTTCTCACCGACGATGAATTCATCTCGTTGCTTTCCGACGGCGAAGCGTCAGGCGTTATTGAAGAGGACGAGCGGCAGATGATTCAGGGAATACTCGAATTCAGTGACGCCACGGTCCGTGAAATACTGTCGCCGCGCCCGGACATTGTGGCCGTAAAAGAATCCGCAACCGTCGGCGAAGCGCTGGAGGTGGTGCGCGAGCATGAATTTGCGCGGATGCCCGTTTATAAAGAAGACCTTGATCACATCATCGGAATCCTTTACGCCAAGGACCTGTTATCCGTGACCGAACTGGGCGACTTGGACAAGCCGGTGACCCAGTTTATGCGCAAGCCGCATTTTGTGCCGGAAACAATGAACGTCGCCGATTTTGTAACTATGGCGCAGCGATTGCGCATACACATTGCCATTGTTGTTGACGAATACGGGGGAACTGAAGGCCTTGTCACGTTGCAGGACGCCCTGCGCGAAGTCGTCGGAGACATCGGCGAAGAGGATGATGTGGACAGACCCGCGTTTGTGGAGCTGGCCGAAAACACGTATCGCTTCGCGGGAAATTTTCCACTGGATGAATTTGAGGAAATCATGGGGATGCATACCGACGATGAAGAGCACACAACTGTGGGCGGTTTTCTTATGGCGCAATCAGACAGAATTCTTGAACCTGGCGATGAATTGGAATACAACGGCGTTTATTTCAAGATCGAAGAGGTGAACGAAAAAAGAATCGCCCGCGTGTTCGCAACGAAGATGCGGCAGACCGACGATTCAAAGGAAGCAGCGGCAAGATGATGTTCTCGGCAATAGCGATATTCATTGCATGCGCCATACTGAACGCTTTCCTGTCAGGATATGAGACAGGGTTTGTGTCCGCAAATCTCATTCGCATACGCAATATGGCGGAAAAGGAACGCAAGATAAGCGCAATGCGCTTGCTGGCGCATTACGAGAATCCCGCCCGTATCATTACCACGCTGCTCATTGGGGCGAACCTCTCGCTGGTTATCGGAACAACCGCGCTTACACGGGAGCTGGGGCCCGGCATGGCCACTATTATTGCGACCCCCGTATTTGTAATTTTTGCGGAAATCATGCCCAAGAGCATATTCCGCCATTTTCCGACCCGCCTGATTGTTTTCTTTTTTCCGGTGGTGAGGTTTTTTGAAGGCATGCTGGCGATTATCACCATCCCCGTTGCCTGGGCGGCGCAGCGGTTTCTCATGCTCGGAGATGAGGAAAAGGGAATGCGTATGTTTCTCACTTCCTTGGAGGATATGCGCGTTCTGGTGGACGAAAGCCACGAACAGGGAACGCTTGACCCGGACGAACATGAAATGATCCATTCGGTTATTGACCTCCAGACCCAGTGCGCCAATGAGGTCATGGTGCCGCGCATACAGATACAGGCGCTGCCGGAAACGGCGACCACCCAGGAATTAAAAACAATGCTTATCGAAAGCGGCCGCACCCGCCTTCCCGTCTACTCGGAATCCATTGACCATATTGTCGGCGTGGTGAACGCCTTTGATGTTATCAAGGACGCGTCGCCCGGAGAAAGCGACATCAGGCGGTTCATCAAACCCATCCTGCATGTGCCCGACAGCATGAAGCTTGATGACGTATTGAAGGCCTTGCGGGATGCGCATCAATCCATGGCAATTGTAACCGACGAATATGGCGGCACCGACGGACTGATTACGGTGGAGGACATTCTCGAGGAAATATTCGGTGAAATTCATGATGAATACGACATCATGACCACGCAGATTAAGAAGGTGGGCCCCCGGGCTTTTGTGGTTGACGCAAACACGGCGCTGGAAGACCTTGCCGCGGCTATCGGCGTTGACATAAAAGATGAAGAGGTGGAGACCGCCGGAGGATGGCTAAATCACATCGCCGGACATATTCCCGCCAAAGGGGAGGTCATACTTCATGAACCTTTCCGCATAACCGTGCTGGAAGGGCAACCCAGCCATGTGAGCAGCATACGGCTGGAAATTATTCTAGATGAGCGTGATGAGACGGACGTAAAAGAACAGGGCACTTAAATTGTACGCCGGCAGTCGCAATGGCGAATGAATAAATTGACAGCGCTCCCGTCCTTTATGCGCTTTCCGATTTCTTAAGCATCAAAGACAACCAATACCAAAAGGCCAGTACGTTGTTTCGGAATACATAGGGGTCGCGCGCCCGCCATAACGCCCGCAGTATAAACGCTGGCCGAAGGTAATATCGCCTGTATGCCGACTTAATAATATCCGCTATCTGCTCCGCGCTGTCGTAACCTTCCGGCACGTATGACGGGGCGTACATGTCCGCCGCCTGCTGTAATATGGCGCCGTGGGTCGCCGCTATGTCGCCCAGCTCTGTTCCAGGCTGCACATGATAGGGATAGAAAATCATCCAGTCCACGTTCAATTCGCAGGCAAAACGAATGGTTTGTTCCGCTTTTTCCGGCGTGTCGCCCGGCATGGCGAATATGAACGAGCCCCGGATTTCCATGCCGGCTTTTTTCGCCCACCTGACCGCATTGCGCGACTGATCAAGGGTAATCCCTTTTCGGACAAAGTCCAAGGTTTCCTGCGAGCCTGATTCAAATCCGTAATAAACGTTGTAGCAGCCGGATTTTGCCATCCTTAAAAGCATCTTTTCGGAAACCGTGTTAACCCGGCCCTGAACGCTCCAGTTTATTTTAACCCCCTTCTCATCCAATAAATCACAAAAACGGGCTATCCAATCATAATTCACGCAGAAGTTGTCGTCCCAGAAAACAATTTCCCGTATTCCCATGTCACGGACAAGCGTTTCAATCTCCTGCACAACATTTTCCGCGGAGCGTCTTCTATAGGAACCCGCGTATTTGCCGCCCTGATAGCAAAACCGACATCTGCCGTACGGACACCCTCTGGATGTTATCACTGTTGTGGCGGGCAGGCGATGACATTGATTCGGCAGGGGAATATATCGTTTATTGTCGTAAATCGAGCGAAGCGGGAACGGAAGTTGGTCCAAATCGCGGACAGGCTCCCGCGGAGAAGTGTTGATTATTTCGCCGCCGGTCGTTTTATATATCAATCCCTTTACCTGCGACAAATCACCGTCATTTTCCAAGGCGTCCAACAAATCGGCAAACGTTTCCTCGCCATCGCCGGGCACGAGGCAATCCACACTGTCGCATTCATTGAAAACGGTTTCATGAAACGACGAAATGTGCGGGCCGCCCATCACTATCGGCAGCCCCGGCTCTTTTTCCTTGATGGACGCCGCAAGCGCATAGGCCGATGACGCAAGTTTTGTCAAACAGGAGATGCCGATTATATCCGGCTTTTTTTTGAAAATTGCGGCGACCGTCCCGTCAATATCGTAACCGTACAGGGGGGCGTCTATAAAATCAACTTCATGCCCTCTGGATTCGGCAGATGCGGCAAGATAACCCACCCCTAACGGAGGCAGTTGACCGCGTTTGAAAACGTTTCCGCCATACGTCTTGGTCTGATCAAAGGGCGGAAGTGCCAAAATCGCTTTCATGTTTTCATTCCACTATCGTTTATTGAGAGTTATTCCATGTACCCCAGACGACGTAATTGCTCGACAGTCTCTTCATCTAGGGCTGTCTCTTATACACATCTCCGAGCCCACGAGACCGTACTAGATCTCGTATGCCGTCTTCTGCTTGAAAA
>OMKS01001502.1_pt1 | contig 20617 bp, 19 predicted proteins | sample 1674721 | NCBI WGS metagenome assembly OMKS01 (sample SAMN06264996, study PRJEB25208) | sediment metagenome | isolation source: hot spring sediment | place: USA: California | collected 2014-09-02
GCTGGGTATCCTGCTGCATTATGTAATGAAAGATGGAAGAGAGATTGACAAGTACAGCTTTGAATCAAATAATGTTCCTATAAATGTAAGAATCATAAAGGCAAGAAACGAGTTTGTTCCTATTTATGAGGTTTCTGTTGCAAACATCAGCGAAACAACAGAGCTTGTTCTTGATAAAATAAGAGATGAGCTGATTAGCCAGGTTAACCTAGGGATTACTGAGATTGCAGACATGAGCAAAAGGGAAAGCATCAGCAAGATATTTCTTGAGACTATTGATTTCCTGATTGAAAAGCATTTTCCAGACATTGAAGAATCGTCAAAAAAATACCTGAAAAGCTACCTTGTGCAGAAGTCGCTGGGCCTGGGCAACCTTGAGTTTCTTAACTCTGACAACAATTTAGAGGAGATTGCGGTAAACAATGCTACTGAACCGGTCTGGGTTTACCACAGGAAGCACGGCTGGCTGAAAACAAACATAAATGTTGAGAGCGAGCAGCAGATTAAGCATTACTCTGCCATGATTGGAAGAAAAGTCGGAAGGCAGATTACTGTGCTTGACCCGTTAATGGATGCCAATATGGAAAGCGGAGACAGGGTTAACGCCACTCTTTCTCCTGTCTCTCTCTTTGGAAATACAATAACACTAAGGAAATTCGCCTCAAAGCCCTGGACAATAACAGACTTTATTTCATCGGGTACAATCTCTCCGAAAGCTGCTTCGTTCATCTGGCTTGCAATCCAGTATGAGCTTTCTGCCCTGATTGCCGGGGGAACTGCTTCAGGAAAAACCTCTATGCTAAACGCAATTAGCAATTTTTTCCCGCCCAACCAGAGAATTATCAGCATAGAAGACACTCATGAAATTCGGCTTCCAAAATACCTCCACTGGGTTCCTATGATTACAAGAACTAAAAACCCTGAAGGCAAGGGAGAGATTACAATGCTTAACCTGCTTATTAACTCGCTCAGGATGAGGCCAGACAGGATTGTAGTGGGAGAAATCAGGAGAAAGGAAGAAGCAGAAGTGCTTTTTGAGGCAATTCACACTGGCCATTCGGTTTATGCAACAATACACGCAAACAATGCCCAGGAAACAAAAACAAGGCTTGTGAGCCCGCCAATTAATGTACCTAAAGAGATGATTCCTGCAATCTCCCTGATTGTTGTTCAGTACAGGAACAGGAGGACTGGAAAGAGAAGGACTTTTCAGATTGCAGAAGTCCTTAAAGACGGCACTGTAAGCGAGCTTTTTCAGCTTGACACAAAGAAAGATGTAATTAAAGAAATCTTAAAATCAAAGAAGATATCTGAGGAAATACAGCTGTTTGCCGGCCTATCCAAAGCTGAAATAGAGAAAGACCTTAATGAAAAAGAGAAGATTCTGAAGTGGCTTGTGAATAAGAAAATAAACACGGTAGACGAAGTTGGCAGGATAATGGCTGAGTTTTACACAGGCAAAGAAAACCTAATGAAAGCAGTAAAGTCAAACCGGCTTCTAAAAGAAGATGATTGAGAAAATAATCCAACGGAAAAGCCTTGAGCTCAAGCAGAAGCTGATAAAGGCCGAAATGAGCTACAAGCCAAAAGACTTTATCAAAAGAGTTTTTTTTCTGAGCCTGCTTTTTGCTTTTGCAATATCGTTTGTTGTCTTTGCCTTTGCTTCCCAGGCAGATGCATGGCTGGGCTTTGTGCTTGTGGCTTTTTTAATCAGCCAGCTTGTCTTTTTCATGCTCTTCTCTAAGATGCCTGACCATAAAATAATCAAAAAAGAAAAGGAAATCAACAAGGAGATTGTGTTTGCTTCAAGGTTTCTCATTATTGAAATGAGCTCAGGGGTTTCTCTGTACAATTCCCTTAAAAACGCCGCAAAGTATTATCCTGCAACTGGCAAGTTCTTCATGAAAATCATTGATGAAGTTGACCTGGGCAGAAACCTTGAGGAGGCAATAAACTCGGTTATTCTAAACAGCCCTTCCCAGAGGCTTAACAGGATTCTCTGGCAGATTCTGAACTCAATAAGCACAGGCGCTGATGTTGGCCAGGCTCTTAAGTCAGTAACAGACCAGATCCTGAAAGAACAGCTGATTGAGGTCCAGGATTACGGAAGAAAGCTAAACCCTCTGGCTATGTTTTACATGACTATTGCTGTAATTGTCCCTTCGCTTGGGATAACTATCGGGGTAATCCTGGGCCTTTTTATGGGTATCCAGATTGACAAAACCATCTTTCTTTTAGTGGCATTCATGATAGGGTTTGTACAGTTTATCTTCCTCTCAATAATAAAAACAATCAGGCCTGCGCTTGACCTTTAGAAGCTTTTGAAAAAACAATGGAAAAAAAGCAGAAAAAACCGGGAAAGGAAAAATCTATTCTTGATAAATACAGAAGCGTTAAGAACAAGGATAAAAAACTGAAGGACCTCCTTATTTATTCAGGATATAGCATAGACTCTGAAAAGATTAAGTCACAGATTTTCTGGGCCAGCATTATTGCCGGGTTTCTTGAGGCAGTTATCTGCCTTGTTTACCTTTTTGCGCTTGGAATCAGCTATCTGGCTATTTTTCTCGCTTCGGTTTTGATGTTCCCTCTTTTCTGCCTGATTACATACTATGCAATCTACCTGGTAATAATCCTGTTTCTGGATGTTACAAGCTTTATGAGGGCAAAAGAGATTGAGAAGGTGCTTCCTGATTTCTTTCAGCTTGCATCAAACAACATCAAGGCTGGAATGTCGATTGACCGCGCCCTTTACCTTGCAGTCAAGCCTAATTTTACAGTTCTTGCAAAGGAGATTGAGACAGTAGGAAAAAAAACAATGGCCGGCTACGAGCTTCAGGAGGCTCTTAATGAATTCGCCTCCAGATACAACTCAAAGCTTCTTGCAAGGTCCATTTCACTAATCGTGGAAAGCCTGGATTCAGGAGGGGAGATTGCTGAGCTTCTGTCAAAAGTTTCAAACGACATCTATGAGTCTAACATTATAAGAAAAGAGCTTTCATCATCTGTAACAACTTACGTAATTTTTATTTCTTTTGCGACTGTGGTGGCTGCCCCGCTTCTGTTTGCGCTATCTACCCAGGTGATAACAATCATGAATGAGGTTATAGGAAATGTGGCTGCTGACTCTCCTGCTGTTTCAGGCTCTATACTTCAGATAAGCTCAGGCAGCACTGTGAGCATCGCAGACTTCAAGAGCTTTGTTTACCTGAACCTAATAATTACATCGACTTTCTCGGCATCAATTATTGCTATGATAAAGAAGGGGACCATCAAGGAAGGCCTAAAGCAGATTCCGATGTTTATAATAATCACTTTGCTTTTCTATTACCTGCTGAGCTTTGCTTTCAACCACCTTTTTGCAGGCATGCTTGGCTAAGCCTTAAGCTTTTTTGTTTCTAAGCTATGTTAAAAAACTCTTTTAAAGGAAGAGAGAAAAGCAAAGTCAAAACTCCCTGGTGACAAATAATGCTTAAATAAAAGAAGAATAAGTTTATAAAAATATATTTATAAAAAAAATGCGGAGAGGGGAAAAAAGTTTTTTTATAAAGAATTAAGAAGGTTCTGATAAAAGTGAAAGTGCTGATGCTTGGATGGGAATTTCCGCCGTATAATGCGGGCGGGCTAGGAACTGCCTGCTATGGGCTGACCAAGTCTTTGGCTTCACAGGGCGTGCAGGTAACCTTTGTGATTCCTAAAGCGCCTTACTCCTACAAGTATAATTTTATTAATCTCCTTAATGCCGAGATTGACTATGACCATATACTAAAGCTGATAAAGGTCCAGTCCGGGCTGATTCCCTATCATGACTGCTTCTCGAAGGAAAGCCTGGTCTTTGGAAAGGACAGAAAAAGCTGTTTCGAGATATACGGAAAAAACCTGATTGAAGAGGTAGAGGCTTTTGCAAGAAGGGTTCTTGAGATCTGCAGAAATGAGGAGTTTGATGTTATACACGCACACGATTGGATGACTTACCTTGCAGGAATTGCCCTTAAGAAAGCTACAGGAAAAAAGCTGGTGCTTCACATTCATGCTACTGAGTTTGACAGGGGTGTAATCGGAATAAACCCTGATGTCTACAACATAGAAAAGCAGGGGTTTGATAATGCTGACTTAATTATCGCTGTAAGCAACTACACAAAAAGCGTTGTGTGCGGCAAGTACGGAATTTGCGAAAGCAGGATTAGGGTGGCCCATAACGGAGTTATCATTGACAATGTCCCGAAAGAGTACAATGTAAAGGTGTTTCCAAAGGACAAGGTAGTGCTCTTCCTGGGAAGGATTACAATCCAGAAAGGGCCCGAGTATTTTATTGAGGCTGCAAAGCTGATTTCAGACTACATGAAAGATGTAAAATTCATTGTTACAGGAAGCGGCGACAAGCTTCCATGGATGATTCAGAGAAGCGCAGAGCTTGGGCTGTCTGACAAGATTGTTTTTACAGGCTTCCTTAAGGGAGATGAGCTGAAAAAGATGTACACAATGGCAGATGTTTATGTAATGCCCTCGGTCTCTGAGCCTTTCGGGATTACGCCCCTTGAGTCAATTTCTCTTGGGACCCCTGTTGTTATATCTAAGCAGTCAGGGGTTTCTGAGGTGCTGAACCATTGCCTTAAGGTGGATTTCTGGGATACAAGAAAAATGGCAAACCATATTGTTGCCATACTCCAGCACAAAGAGCTGAAAAGCACCCTTAAGCATCACGGTTTCATTGAAGTGACAAATATCAACTGGGATAAGGCAGCAGAAAAGGTAAAAAGATGCTATGAGGAAGTCGTAGGATGCTTATAAACATAATTTTTAAGGTGCACCAGCCCTTAAGGCTGAGGGAATACACTATCTTCGACATCGGGCTTAACGATAATTACTTTGATAGGCAGAGAACAGAATCAATACTAAGCGAGGCATGTAAAAACACCTATGAGCCTGTCGCAAAAAGCCTGCTAAAAATCCTGAAAGAACAGCCTGGGCTCAAGGCAAGCTTCTGCCTGTCCGGGACTTTTACAGAGCTGCTTAAATCCAGAAACAAAAGCACGCTAAACTGGTTCAAAAAACTGCTAAGCCACGAGAGAATCGAGGTAATTTCACAGACATTTTTTAACTCGGTTTCAATACTCAATTCAAGAAGCGAGTTTGAAGATGAGCTTAAGCTCCATATTAAGGAATCAAAAAAGCTTTTCGGAAAATCGCCTGCGTTTATGCTTAACACGTCAAGGGTTTATTTTAATGATGTTGCAGATTCTGCAAAAAACGCCGGGCTTAAGGGAATTATTACAGCAGGCCTGGAAAAGCTTCCCGAAGCCTATGAGCCAAACCATCTTTTCAGGGATAAAAAAACAAAGCTTGACATTATTTTTCTAAACAGGATTCTTTCTGAAGACATCATAAACAGGTTCAGGGACAAAAAATGGGATGAATGGAAGATAAATGAGAAAAAGCTCAGCTCATGGCTGGCTGCCCAGAAAGGGGATATTGCTACCATTCTCATTGACCTGGAGAAGGTTGCCAGGGACGAAGAAAGTGAGGGCAGCATTCTTAAGTTCCTGAATGCAATTGCCAAGCTTGGCAAAGCCAAAGACTGTTTTGTAACACCTTCTGAGGTTAAGCTAAAGCTTAAGCCTGCTAAAAACATTGACGTGCTTTTCCCTGTCTTAATTGAGGAGTCCTGCGAAAAGAACAACCCGCTTGGCTTCAACACAATGCAGCAGTCTGCACTAAAAAAGGTTTATGCGCTTGAGAGCTACATAAAAAAAACAAAGGAAAAAGAGCTTGAAAAAAGCTGGAGGCTGCTTCTTGACTCAGAGAATTTCAGCTCTATGAGTATTTCAGACAACCCTGAGTCTCCCTTTGCCCAGAACAGCAAGCTCTATGAAAGCCCCTACGAGGCTTTTATTTACTTTATGAACTGCCTTCAAGACATAAGACTGCGCCTTATAAAAAACAAAAAGGTGAAAAAAGATGCCCACGGCAAAAAGAAAAACCCAAAAAAAAGCAAATCTCCTAAAGGAGACAGAGCCAGAAAGGTACTTCCTCGCAACAGACGGGACAGTGCTAAAAAGCTTAATTGAGCTTGTTGATGCACTGGAAACAATGGATGATGAAACATTCTACCATCATGCAAACGAGGAAAGGAACGACTTCTACAACTGGATAAAAGAAGCCTTTAACGAAAATGAGCTCGCAACCCGCCTGCTCTCTGCAAACAACAAAAGGGACGTGCAGGTAATCATCCTAAGGGAAATTGTAAAAAGAAAAGCAAAGGTTTAAGCTGAAAGATGTACTTGTTTGAGATTTCCTGGGAAGTGTGCAATAAAGTTGGCGGAATAAACACCGTGCTAAGCTCAAAGTCCAGGTATGTCTGCAACGAGCTTAAAAAAAAATACTTTCTTGTCGGCCCTTATGTTAAGGACAAGGCACGCGGCGAATTTGTACAGCATTCTGCGCCGGAATTTCTTAAAGAGATTTTTGAAAGGCTTAAGCCTTTGGGTATTTTCTGCCGGTTTGGCAAGTGGCTTGTGCCAGGAGAGCCGAACACAATCCTTATTGAGTATGAAGGCTTTTCTTACAGGAATGATGAGCTTAAAAAAATGTACTGGGAAGAGTTTGGGATAGACTCTCTTGGCTCTGCTTACCATGACTATGATATCCCTATGATATGGTCAAGCGCAGCCGGTGCGCTTTTGCGCGAGGTTGAGAAAAGCGTGGATGAAAGGGTTATTGCACACTGCCATGAATGGCTTTCTGCAGGGACAATCCTTTACCTGAGAAGCATTGAATCCAGCGTTAAGACAGTCTTTACCACCCATGCAACCATGCTCGGCAGGGCGCTTACAGGGGAAAGCAGAGAGCTTTATAATGAGCTGGATAAGATAAACCCAGAGGAAGAAGCCAGAAAGATAGGAGTTGTTGCAAAGCACCATACAGAAAAGGCCGCTGCAATGCATAGCGATATATTTTCAACAGTAAGCGAAATTACTGCTATTGAAGCGGAAAAAATCCTCGGAAAGAAGCCTGACCTAATCCTTCCAAATGGGATCGATGAGAGCGGAAAGTCTGTTGAGGAGCTCCTGATTCAGCACAAGCTATTCAGGGACAGGATAAGGCATTTCATTACATACTTCTTTTTCCCTTACTACTCTTTTGACATTGAAGAAAACCTTATCTTTTACATTGCCGCAAGGTATGAATTCAAAGGAAAAGGCATGGACATGCTGATTGATGCATTGTCTGATCTCAACAGAAAACTGGCTGAAGACAAGTCTGAAAAAACAATAATTGTGCTTTTCCTGGTTCCTGCTGGAGGCACTGTAATCAGGGAAACAATTGTGGAAAACAAGGAAGCCTTTAATGACATAGTGGAAAGCATCCAGCCTGAAAAGAGCGACATTATAAACAGGCTTACAAGAGCCATTATATCAAAGAGAAGAATTTGTGAAAATGCTCTTCTGCCAAAGGATGTAATTAGCGACATTAGGAAGAAGCTTCATTACTTTAAGAAAACCGGCACACCTGAGCTTGTGACACATTACCTGCCAAATGAGCAAAGCGACGCCATCCTGAACAAGCTTAAGTCATGCGACCTCGTTAATTCTGAAAGCTCAAAGGTTAAGGTGGTTTTTTACCCTACTTACCTTACTGGCACAGACGGCCTGATTAACCTGAATTACAGTGAAACCATAATTGGCTGCCACCTTGGAATCTTTCCGTCCATCTATGAGCCCTGGGGTTATACACCTGTCGAGTCTGCTATACGCAGTGTGCCTGCAATAACGACAGACCTTGCCGGATTTGGGAATTTTCTTATCAATGAAAAGCTTGAAGGCGAAGGCATTTTTGTCTTAAGGTACTTTGGCAAGAGCTATCAGGATAGGGTAAAGCAGCTTGCTGACTCGCTTTACCACTTTGCTTCGCTTAACAGGCAGAAAAGGATTGATTACAAAATAAAAGCAAGAAACACTGCTGCAAAGGTCTCATGGAAAGAGCTTGTAAAGAATTATTTCAGGGCTTACGAGATGCTATCAGGAGGCTGAGTATGGAATTAAGGAAAGACTATCTGCTGGACAAGTATGTAATTGTTGCTGCTGACAGGGCAAAGAGGCCTTCTGACTTTATGAAAGAAAAGGAGGAAGAAAGAAACAATAACATTTGCCCTTTCTGCCCGGGAAATGAGCACATGACTCCTGAAGAAACAGGCAGGCACCACGAGAACAATGGCTGGAAGATAAGGTGGTTCACCAATAAGTTTCCTGCTGTAGAAATGAGCAAGGGAGACGGAGTAATCAGGACAGACAAAGATTTTTTTACTTACTCAGATGCCCACGGTGTACATGAGCTGATTATTGACACGCCAATTCACCACCAGCAGATGTGGGACCTGGATTCAAGGCATCTTGCAGACCTTTTGGGGGCATATAACTATAGGACTGAGGAGCTTTACAGGATTCCAGGAATCTATTATGTTGCTGTTTTTAAAAACCATGGGAAGGAAGCTGGCACTTCGATTTACCATTCGCATTCGCAGGTTATTGGGTTTAATGCTGTGCCTTCGCTGGTAAGAGAGCTGTTAGATGCCTGCAAGCATTATGACGGCTGCCCTTTCTGCAGGATTATTGAGGCAGAGATGAATTCAGAAAGGAAAGTTGCTGAAACTGAGAATTTCCTGAGCTTTGCCCCGTATGCCTCTGTGTTTCCTTTTGAAGCCTGGATTTTCCCAAAGAGGCATGCAAGGGCTTTGGGCAACTTGAAAGACTGCTTTTTTGAATTAGCGCACATGCTTAAAGGTATTCTTGGGTCTCTTAAACAGCTTAACTGCTCATACAATATCATCTTCGTTAATTCTCCTTTAGATGCTGACCTTCACTTTCATATTCGGGTAATTCCTAGGATTTCAAAGCAAGGCGGGTTTGAGATGCTAGGCTCATACATAAATGCTGTGTCTCCAGAGCAGGCAGCAGCTTTTTACAGGGGTGAGCAATCTTGACATTTGTGTACCATTCATCAAAAGACAGGATTATCCGGTCCAGAGAGCCGGTTGGGAGTTATAGGGCATCAATATTCAACAAAAACTCTTTCCTCTGCATTCCAAACAGGAAAAGAAGCAGGTATGACGGGTATTTTGTAAAAGCAAAAAAGCTCTGGAAGATTCTTGATGAGATAAGGTTTGACTTTTTTGAGATAAAGGATGCGGACAAGATTGTCAAGTGCAAGAATTCTATGCAGCTGTTCTTCAAGTTCATTAACATATCTTTTTTCATTGATGAGCCCACGGGAGCTCTGCTTTTTGAGTCTAATACTGACATAAAAATGAATTTCCTTTTTGACATAAGGAATGCGTTTGACCAGAGAATCTGGGGAAGGCATTATGAAGTTGAGTACTTGTCTGACAACACCGTTGCAATTCATTTTGTTAAAAAAACCGACACCAGGGAAGACTCAACGCAAGGCCAGAAGGAATTCGAAAAGTTTGTTGTGATTAAGTATAACGGGCATGCAGTAAGCAATCAGAGGTGGATTGAGCAGGAATATGAATACGATATAGACAGGAGGTCGCCAGAATACAAAAGGCATGTCTTTTCTCCTTTTGACATAAATGCAACCCGGCTTATGATTGCCACAGGAGACTCGCTTGATGAGGCTATGAACAAGATTAAAGCAAGGTATAAGCTTTTTGACAAGATTAAAAACCTTGCTACTGACTTTGAAGTTGAAAGAGTAAGCAGGTTTGAAGAGGTTGACTTTGCCTACGCGAGTGCAAAGGATTCTCTGCTAAGCCTTTGCTCAAAAGACTGCATGGTAGCAGGTGCCCCCTGGTTTTTTGAAGAATGGTCAAGAGACGAAGCTATCAGCCTGATTGGCCTTATTCACTCTAATGAGCTCGAGCTGGCAAGAAGCTACATGATGAACATACTTAAGAACGTTTACTATAACGGCAAAGTATATGCAAAGCTGGGAGAGAAATCCCATTTCTCAATTGACGCCCTGCCCTGGCTTTTCAACAGGGTTTCGTATATGATACGATTTTCAGATAAGAAAAATATAGCAGATTACTTCCTTACAAAGCATTTTATATCCCTTTTCAAGGGGTCTGTCATCAACACTGCAGACCTAATTAATAAGTTCCTGGGCAAGAGCCATATGATTTATTCCCTGCCCCACGAGACCTGGATGGACTCTACATATGGAAATGACACTAGGGAAGGATTCAATATAGAAGTTCAGGCTATGTACCTCTACCTGAATAAGCTTGCTTACGCGCTTACAAAGGATGAGTTCTACAAGGAAAAGGAAAGGGAAATGAGGACAGAGGTTGTAAACAACTTTTTCAATGGGGAGATTCTTTACGACAACCTGAACACAAAGCTGATAAGGCCGAATGTTTTTATTGCCTATTACTTTTATCCTGAGCTTTTATCACACTTACAATGGAAAAGGGTATTTAACAGCGCAATCAAAGCCCTTTGGCTGGAATGGGGTGGCTTCTCCACAATTGACAAAAACTCAGACCTATACACTCCCTTCCATACAGGAGAATACCCTGAAAGCTACCACAGAGGGGATTCCTGGTACTTCCTGAATAACATTGCCGCTATTGCAATGTACAAGCTTGACAGGACTATTTACTCTAGCTATATTGCTGACATTATTTCTGCAGGGACAAAGGAAATTCTCTGGATGAATTCTGTTGGAAGCGCAGCAGAGCTAAGCTCAGCAGGGACACAGACCAGCCAGGGCGCATTCAACCAGGCATGGAGCAACGCAACCTATATTGAGCTTATTAAAGAGATTTCTAAGGAGATAAAATGAAGAAATTATTGGGTTTTCCTTAACTCTTCCATAACCTCTTGCTTTAGCAGTTGCAGGGCTTCCGCTATTGATGGGTTTATTGCTGAGAATTTCTGTATTTTTTCTGAGAGCACCGAGTCTATCGTTTCCAGCAACAAAGAAGCATTGGCAGAGTATTCTGTCTTTTCTTCTGCTGCTTCTGGCTGAGCAGGCTGGTCAAAGAACATTGGCACAAAATCCAGCTCTGGCTTTTTCTCCGGGTTTTCAGGCTTATTTTCTTCCTGAACATCCCTTACTCCCATTATATCTGAAAAGAAGTCCTGGTCCATCGCAGGCTTTTCCTTCTCTTCGGGCTCTTCCCTTGGCTCAGCTCTTGCTGAAAAAATATCGATAAACCCATCTGAATCATCTTTTTGCCTCATGTTTACACCCTTTGCGTTTATTATATAAACCTTGTGAGCATATGAAAACTCAAACAATATGACCGATATTACCTCCAGTGAAACAGCAAGCCTTGCAAGCTTTCTTGCAAGCTCCTCAGGTATGCAAGAGTCATGCCTGTCGCTAAGCTCTATCTCAGCCTTTTCAATGTCTCTTGTCTCTTTATTGAAAAGGTAGGCTGTAGTCTTTTCCTCTGTCTCAAAAGATAGTTCTTTTGTCTGCTTATCATAAAAAACAGTGTCGAAGCCGCTTTCGCCATACTTAATTGGCTCAGGATAGCCGTAGATCGCCCTTATGGTTACTTTGCTTTCATCTGAGAGCACAAAGCCTGACAGCTGCGGCTTAACAAGCTTTTGAATGATTATCGAGCCTGCTGCCTGCTTATCAGCAAATGAATGCAGGAGTTTGTTGATGTATTCGATTATTTTTTTAATGCCCATTACATTAATGAATGTTGGGAATTCTTCTGTATCCTGGTCTTTAGGCAGGCTTGGCCTGATAACCACTTCCGGCTCTGGCCTGGCTTCTGACAGGTCCAGCCTTCCGTAGCCCAGGGCAGAGTAAGCATCCTCAACCTCATCCATAAGAACTTTGCCTAAGAAGATGTCGCTGAGCTCCTCATCTGCCTGCCTTGACTGCTTTATGGCTTCAGAAACAGCTGTGGAAGTGATTACAAAGCCTTCTGGAATATCTGCATACTCTGAAACCCTGGCGAGAATCTTTGCCTTAGCACCGCAGAGCTTTTCATCCATCTCTTTGCAGGCCTTGAGCGAGACTACGCTGCGCATTTAAGAAACATGAGAAAAACAGTTAATAAAGGTTTCGGAAAAGGAAGAAAAAAAGAATTTTTGATTACAACTAAGTTTTCAACACCAAAACTGCCACCACTTACACTCTTTTTCTGCTGGAGGTTCTGGGTCTGGGTCATCAAGCAAAACCACATGGACTTCCTGTATCGATAAGTGTCCCATCAATACAATCATACCAAACGTTGCCTATGCAAGAACCAGAAGTGCATTCTGGGTCAGGCTCACCAGGACAAGGACCACAATCACAAAACTCATCACAACCAACATCAATTATGCCACAAGCACCTGGAGCAGAGCAAACCTGACCACAAGGCTGGGGAACACAATGGTCGGGGTCGTCTTCTTCATCTGCCTCAACACAATGCCCTCCATCACATACTAAGCCATTAGAGCAGTGCTCATTATTTGTACAGTCAACACATTTTCCACCAACGCAATAATTAAACCCTTTTAGCCAGCAATCCTGTGCAATATTGCATTCAGGATCAACACACTGAAACTCTATACACTCTTGATTTTGTCCACAGTCAGAATCTTCGAAACAAGGATCACAATAAACCTTGCTCCCGCCCAAAAACCAGCAGTCTTGGCCACAGGGATGGGATCTTTCATAGCTAACTTCGCCACCCTCACAAAAAGCTAAATAAACATCGCCATTTTTGCAGATTGGAGAAGACGCTCCATCCAGAATAGTTATTGAATGCTGCTCTTCTGTATAATCTGTAAAAGACACTCCAAGGCAATTTTCTTCATCTGAAGGCTCATAGACACAGCTTTTTATGGCATCTGAAACAGTCTTACCATCTATAACTAGCGAACAAGAGTGAATGTATGTTTCACCTTCCTGGCTTGGCTGCTGAGTTCCATCAGAATCTATGAGCTTATTGTTATGAACGACTGACCAACCTACAAAAGTATAGCCTGGCTCGGCAGGAGGACAATCCTTTAACTCGCAAAGGATCTCATCTTTATCATCTTCCTCGTCTTCATCATCTTTTTTCTCTTCCTGAGCTTCTTCACAAACGCAACCAAAACCTAAAGCGCCTCCGCAATTTGCTGTATAGCCTGAGCCGCACTTATCGGAAACTACTGCTCCAAAAACGCAGTTGCAGGTTGTTTGACCTGGAGGCTGTGCCGGGGGCTGGGGGCCGGGTTCATGAGGAGGAGATAAGGAAGAACCTGAAGCATTTACACAAACACCTTCTTTACAGCTAAATCCTGAATCGCATTTAATATTCTTGTAATGCTTCTTATCATTGCTTTTGCAGTACCATTCTTTTATCCTTCCCTGCCAGTTACAGTCATCGTGCTCCTTAAAATAATGCCAGCCACCAAACAAGATCCATTGAACTCCTTCTACATAGCCTTTTATTACTGTGTTTTCTCCGCCATCTGAATCAAAGCAGTATCTTTGATTATTAGGAACGCATTTTCCTTCTCCGGCAATGCAAAATTCTCCTGGCTTGCAGTCAGCATGATTCGCACAAAAAGCCTGTTCTTTATGTTTGATGTCCGAGCCATCTTCTTCTTGCTCAAGGCACTCTTCAAGGCAAGTTCCTACTCCGCTTGAATTTGTTGTATGAAAGCATAGCTCAAGATTGCCACAACAAATGTTTCCAAAGAAATCAAAGAAGTCTTTTGACTTGCTTTCGCCTTTTTCAACACAGGCAACACACCTGCCATCAAAACAGCCGTACTCGCAGTCAACCTGCTCCCAGCCTGAGCCGTCTTTTTTGCATCTCTCTAACTGGTTTTCGGTGATGCATTCTTCTTCGCCAGGAGTGCATTCTGTAAGGTTTGCTGGTATGCTTTTATTCACAGGCTTGCTTTGGTTTATTGGTTGTATTGAAACAATATCAACAGCAGAATCTACACATACTCCATTTAGGCAGCCATGCTCGCAATTCATCAGGGTAACCCAGTCTGTGCCGTGCTGGTTGCAAGCCTCAACCCTTTTTCCGTCATCACTGCATCTCCTGTCAACACCAGCAGTACAGCCCAGGCAAGCACCATCAACACATCCTGCTGAGCATAACTTAAAAGTAGAAGAAGGTGTGTTATCTCCTGGGCAGTAATATTCCTGAAGAAGTTTGTCATTAACACAGGCGTCAGTAAAAGAAAAAGGACTGCCCTGGTATGTGCCAGAGATGGTTCCTTTGTTATAATAGTCAATTGCTGTTTGCCCTGAGCAGGTGTTTCCCTGCTGTGCATAAGAGAAGCCAACAGCCAGCATAAGCAGCAAAAAGAGGAATGGAAATATTTTTTCAGTCTTCACCAGCATCACCTAAAGCCACAATATACTTTTTTGGCTACTGGATTATATAAAGCTTTTGTTTTTCGCTATAAAAAAGAATAAAGAAAGAAAAAAAATTAGATGAAGGGATAACATATTCCATCGACGCAGGTAGGCTTATCTGGCGGGCATATGATGCCCTCGCAGGGGTCAGGATCATCAGCAAAACCACATGGACTTCCTGTATCGATATGTGTCCCATCAATACAATCATACCAAACGTTGCCTATGCAAGAACCAGAAGTGCATTCTGGGTCAGGCTCATCAGGAGGACCGGCATTACAAACAACACAACAACCGTGTGCATGGGAATAATGTTGACATCCCCATTCACAATCAGTTACGCAGGGGTTATCATCTGGTTCTGGCTCAACACAATATCCCTCTCTGCAAACTTCACCGCTGGCACAATGGTTATCAACGGCACAGTACGCACACTTATTATTTATACAATAAGGTATTGGATAACAGTCACCAGCATGACTGCAGGAAGTGTTAACTTGTGGATCCACGCACCAATTATTGACACATACTTTTCTGCCTGGACATCTTCCACAGTCATACTCTCCATCACAACCATCGTCAACAATGCCACACTGCACTCCTAATTCTTCGGAGCAAGCTAATTCTTTTGGGATACACTCATGTTCGACACATTTATAGTCCTTACACACTTGCCCAATTTGACATGGGCCACAGCTTCCGCCACAACCATCGTCGCCACATTCTTTGCCATCACAATCCGGCACACATGGTTCCTGGCATACACAGCTTGAAAACCCTGTACACTTTGGCTCATAGCCGTCTGCACAGTTGTTTGAGGTTCTTACCCAGACAAAGCAGGTGCATACATTTGTCTTACACTGGTTATTCACACAACCCTGTCCTGTTGGGCATGAGCCACAGCAGTGTTGCTCACAGCCGTCAAAAACATAGCCGCATTGCTTATCTCCACATGGATTGATTATCGTTGGCTTACATATTTCTGGAGGCTGTGGGGGAGGTTGCGGAGTTTCTTTTGGCTCAGTCCTGCAAGCTCCGTCTTCACATCCATACTCGCATTTTATGGTTGTGGATTTTGCCTTGTTGCCTTCACAGTATCTCTCTATAACATTTCCAAAGATATTGCACCTATCATAATCCTTAAACCTTCTCCATGATACAAACCAAAGAACCTGAATTTTTCTTACACCTTCAACATAGCCTTTCTCAAACTCGTTTTTTCCACCATCTGAATCATAGCAAAACTCCTGGTCTTTTGGAACACAGTTGCCGCCGATACAATACTTGTCTGAAGAGCAGTCTGCATCATTCTTGCATGAGGCTGGCGGCTGCTGCTTTTCTTCACAAGCCCCATCAATACAAACCAAACCCTGAGGACAATCTGAGTCAGCTGTACATTGAACTGGCTCTTCAGAGCATTTTTCAAGGCAGGTTCCAAGGATTCCTGCTACTTGGTCTTGGTTCTTAGGAGGACAAAGAGTTAAGCCGTCACAACATTGCATATGCATGCCATCTAATGTTGTTGGTATTGCCTTTCCTTCAGGAACACATTCTAAGCATCTTGCATCATAACAACCGTACCTGCATGCTTCTTTAACAACCCACTCTGTGCCGTCATCACTGCATTCCATTAGCCTTCCATCAACACACTTCTCCTGCCCTATAACACATACAGATTCATAAGGGATGCATCTGCAAACGCAAACGCCATCAATACACAACTGCTTGGGACCATAATATCCCGCTGGGCAGCCCTGAAGACAAATAAGATGGGAGCAATCTGAATCGGCTCTGCATTCTGCTGGACTTTCCCTGCAAGCACCATCAACACAACCAAACTCGCAAAGGCCTATTGTATTCCATCCAGTCCCATCCTGGTTGCAGGAAATAACATGCCTTCCATCTTCAGTGCATTTCCTTTCTCCAGGAACACAACCAAGACAGGCTCCTTCTGAACAGCCTCCTGAACAGTGCATAAGGGTTACTGAAGGAGTCCGGCCAGAAGAAGATTGAGTTCCTGTACAATAGAACTCAAAAAGATGATTGCCTAGGCAGTAATCAGTAAAGCTAAACTCCTGGCCTTGATAAGAGCCAGAGATAGTGCCTTTATTATAATAATCTATAGCGACCTGCCCAGTACAGGTATTCCCCTGCTGTGCATAAGCTATGCCAGCAGCCAGTATAAACATCAGAAAGACGATAGGAAATGCTTTTTTTGCTTCCATTATTTTCACCAAAACCCAACTAATATGGACTTTCGGCTACTGAAATATATAAAGGTTTCGTTTTAGGGCTTGCCCCTATTAATAATTAAAGCAAAGAAAAAAAATCAACCTTTCCTAAACCTGCCGATAATATCAGCTAAATCAGCATTGCCTAAGAAAACAGACCTGCAGCAGTACCTTTCAACGCCAAGCTCATCCATGGCTTTCTTAGGCGTTTTGCCTGCTTTAATGTGGCTAAGGTAGTCCTGCCATAAATGCGCTAACGGCTTTCCACAGCTAAAGCATCTTATTGGTATTATCATCTTGAATCACCTGTAAGAGGTCTGCCTCTTTGCCCTCGCCTTGCTCCTGTTAGGCTTTCTTGCTTCCTTATACCTTGTATCAGCTACAAGCAGGTGCCTGTCGTATTCCGCAAATCTCTCCTTAAGGCTTTTGTCTTTAGAGCATTCAACAAGCGCCCTTGCGATTGCAAGCCTCGCTGCCTCTGCCTGTGCATTCACTCCGCCGCCAAATACATTTACGGATATATCAACCTTGCCTGCAACCTCATCTGCCAGAATCAATGGCTCTTTAACCTTAAGCGCATAAACCTCTGAAAAGTATATGTCTAAAGCCTTTCCATTAATTCGTACATCTCCTTTGCCCTGGGTTAAGGTTGCCCTGGATATAGCTCTTTTTCTTCTTCCTGAAACATGAATCGGCTTCATTCTTTTATTCCTCCATTATGGCCAAGCTCGCTGCAAATCCTGCCAACAGAAACCTGCTTAGAGGTAAGCAGTTTTGAAGCATGGAAATGCTCAAGCTTTTCCGGGTTTGAGCCCTTAAGCTGCTCTGGGAACCCAACATAGCACTTAATCTTTTTAAAAGCTTCCCTTCCTCTTGGCTTCTTCCAGGGTAGCATGCCCCTAATAATCCTCCTAACAAACAAGTCAGGCTTCCTATGCCAAAAGGGCCCATACCTTGGGTGGCCCATATCGAAAAGCCTCTTGTATTTTGAGATAACGTTGTCAAAGCTTCCGGAAACAACTGTTTTCTCACAATTTACAATAATTACATCCTCGCCATTAAGCGCCTGCTTGGCAGCAAAGCTGGCGAGCCTTCCAAGAATCAACCCATCTGCATCAATTATCATCAATCATCACCTCAGCCTATTACCTTAAGCTTGTCCAGCTCATTAGGAGCCTGCTTAATGTAATCCTTGATTAAGACAGCTTTCGAGCCTGAGCCTGTTATCTTTTCCAGAGCCTGCCTTGAAAAGCTTGAGGCAACAACAGTAACCTCGTGGCTCAGCTTCCCCATGGAAAGAACCTTCCCTGGCACAAGAGCAATATCGCCTTTATTGGTATAAGCGCTAATTCTTGAAAGATTAACTGCACGGCTGATTCTGGACGGCCTCTCCAGCTCAACCGCAATCTTTTTCCAGACCCTGCCTTTATTCTCAGTGCTCAGCCTCTTCAGAAGGCATATTGTTTCTCTTGTTTCCGGGTTAGTAGGTCCTGTTTTCATATTAATTCACACTCTTTTCTTGCATTTTTTGCTTGATGCGGGAGACGGGGTTTGAACCCGCGCAGGCACTACGCCACTAGGCCCTCAACCTAGCCCGTTTGACCACTCCGGCACCCCCGCGTACATATCATACTGCTTTTGACAGCTCCTTGAATTTGCTGTCCAGCGCCTCCATTGCTTTTTTGAAAATCTCGGCATCTTTAAGCTGGCCGAAATTATCTATTGAAAATAAAAATTCATCTTCCTTAAAAGACAGCTCGATTACATCAGGGAAAGCCTCGGCACAAGCCCCGCAAAGAGTGCATTCAAAAAGCTTCTTTTCATCAACAATAAGCTTGCCGGACTCTACTTTAAGCAAGCCCCTGGGGCAGGAGTTAGCCACAGATGACGCATTTTCGGCTTTTGGGTTTTTGACCTTTAATTCCGGCACATTCTTATAAAATATATGCCCCGGGCTCCACTTGGAGTGCTCTTTGCCCAACCCCATAACTGCAATGCCAGTAAACTCCAGCTCCTGGCCTTCCAAAAGGTTCACAATAGGGGTTTCTGGGTAAATTGGCTTAATCTTCGGGTCTGAAAAAGTCAGGCCTGAAGCCTTTACCATACCTGGCCCCTTTGCACTAAGCTTAAAGGCTACATGATACTTTGCAAACTCTCTCGGGTCAACATCTTCTGGCGGAACCTCATAAGAGTCAATATCTGTTTTTAGCGAGACCAGCCCAAGCCTATGAGCAATAAACTCATCATAAAGAGGAGAAGAATTTTTTACAAACTCAACCTCTTCAATTGCAAGGGTTGGAACCAGTGAAAGGGCCGCCCTTCTAATACTATTAATAAAAGCAGGAGTCACTCCCTTTAACAAGTAAGTGCTCGTTGTAAATTTTTTAGATACTAGCTCAGCTTTCATTTTAAACCCTTCTGCCTCTTTTTCCTCCTCTTTTCCTGCATCCGTCATGCGGAACAGGAGTGAGGTCTTCTATAATGCCTATCCTAAGCCCGACTCTTGCAAGAGACCTTACTGCAGCCTGCGCTCCAGGGCCAGGATTCTGAGGGCCGTTATGGCCTCCTTTTCCCCTGATCCTTACATGGACTGCATTAACTCCCTTATCCATTGCCTCAATTGCTGCTTTCTTAGCTGCAATCATTGAAGCAGTTGGCGAGCCCTCCAGCCTTGGAGACTTGACAACCTGGCCGCCTGAGCTTCTGGCAATTGTTTCCTCTCCGGTTATATCTGTAATATGAATAATTGTATCATTATATGAAGCGTATATATGAGCAACACCCCACCTTTCTTTTTTTTTATCCATTTGTCACACCTCCTTTCTGTGCACGCTCCGGATGGAATTCGGAGATAAAAGGAGACTTAACAGAGAATGAGATTGACTTTTCTTCGCTTACCTTAACAAGGTAAGAAGGAGCTGTTACAACCCTATCCGCAACTGAAACGTGCCCATGTGTAATCATCTGCCTTGCCTGGGAAATTGTCCTGGCAAGCCCTTTCCTGAAGATTATTGTTTGCAGCCTTCTCTCAAGAATGTGTCTTATCTCGAGGTTAAGAATGTCTGTAAGTATGCTTCCCTTTGGAAGAAGCCCTAAGCTTACAAGCCTGTCCATCAGAAGCTTTCTTTCCTTTTCTGCCTGCTCTGTCCTGAGAGGAATAAGCTTTTTTGCCTCGTTGCTGGCTTTTTTTACAAATGTCCTCATCATCCATAATTCCTTATGGTTCTTTAGGCCAAACTCCCTGATGAGCACCTTCTCTTCAGCGATTCTTTCCCTTTGCCAGGGATGTGATGGTGTAATGTAGCTTTTTCTAATTTTTTTTGGGTCTCCCATTCAATTCACCTTTTAGCCTTCTTCTTAACTCCAAGCTTTTTGCCAGTCTTTCTGAAATGAGCCCTTGTCCTCTGGCCTCTTACAGGCAGCCCCTTAGCAAGCCTTAATCCCCTGTATGTCTTAAGTTTCTGCCAGAGCTTTTGGGTCTGCGACTGGTAAATGCTTACATCAGGGCCAGTCAGGTGCTGGTCATTTCCTGAGAAGAGATCTTTTCTTAAGTTAATCATCCAGGCAGGAAAGCCGTATTTTAATGGCTCCTTAAGTATTTCCTCTATTTTTGAAACCTGCTCATCAGTAAGGTCCCCTGTTTTCATCTTTTTGTCTATGCCTAAAGTATTGCAGATTGCATTGGCGAAGGAAAAGCTGATTCCCTTTATCTTGTTAAGTGCAACTATAACTGGCTTATTGCCGTCAAGGTCGCTTCCGCCAAGCCTGATAATGAGCCTGAATTCTTTCTCTTTCATTACAAAAACCTCCTAAAGCTGCATAGAAGAAGAATCTTCCGCAGCTCTCTGTTCGCCCAAAAGGACTCGAGCAGGTTTAGAGGGAACTTTGGATTATTTTTAAACTTAACTGTTTTTAAAAGAAAGAATATTGCGGCTCTGTTCAAAATCTAAAGATTTATAACCCTCAGCAGCCGTAAGGCTATCTGAGGGGGGGAGGGATTTTCTCCCCATGAAAGAAAAAACAAAACTCATTAATAAAGTTAAGCGTTTGATAAAGCG
>OMKS01001503.1_pt1 | contig 20606 bp, 16 predicted proteins | sample 1674721 | NCBI WGS metagenome assembly OMKS01 (sample SAMN06264996, study PRJEB25208) | sediment metagenome | isolation source: hot spring sediment | place: USA: California | collected 2014-09-02
GAAAAAGACCATCTACGAAAACGGCATCTTTACGTACTGATTAATTGCCGCAGTCTTCTGCGATATTCTCTGCACGATCATCTCCGCCATGTTCCTGTCAAGGGTGTCTCGTCATGCAACCGGCAGGCAGTCCTGCCAGGTTTTCAACTTGAACTGCTCATGGCACAGGAGAAAGGAATGCAGGTCCTCCATGCTCCCGATAGAGAGATCCCCGGTTGTGTATTCGTCCAGGTATTTCCTTTTCAGCACAGGCAGATCGCAGACCGTGGAGTAGAGACTGCCGGTTGCGTCGAGAGTGCCGGGGATGGCCATGACAACGCCGCGTGAAGGCCATGTGCCGCGTTTCTCCGCTGCTGCCTCCAGGATGACAGTGACCGGTGCCTGGGCGCCTTCCTCCGGGTGATTTCTGAAGGTTTCACAGACAAACCAGGCGGCCTCTTCAGGCAGGTAAGAGCTTCTCAATGGTTCTGTTGTATTCAGATTCAGCTTGTTCCCGGATCTTACAAGACGGTCAAGGTCACTGTTGGACAGGCACTCCTGCGCATAGCTGAGATATCTTGCGGAAAGGCATTCAGTGTGCTGCAGTGTCTTCATCAGGGGTAATCCCTCCTTTTTCATCTTTATGAGCCCGGCATTGCCTGCAAAGCAGACTGTCTCCGCCACTCTGTGGCGCTGACAATATCGGTCTCGGGTTTAAGCATTTCGTGACAGAAAATCTGCAGGAGAAATATTTCTTGAAAAAACCTGTCACGTTTTTGTCCGCAAGGAGACAGATAAGGGCAGATGGAAAAAACACAGATGATCACAACATTTAAATACATGAGGAGGATTGAACAATGAAAAGAATGGAAAGGACTACATGCACGATACTTGGATGCCTTCTGGCTGTTTTTGCAGCCGTAATCATAGCCGGATGCAGCGGCAAAAGTTCCGGGCCGGACATATTCCCCGGCGCCCTGTCTTCCGGCGGACCAGCCTCCGGGCAGGGGGCAGGTGACGATCAGCAGCAGGAGCAGGGCGATGAGCAGCAGGGCGGGCAGGAAGACCCCCTTACCGTATGGAAGGCTGCGGCCGCCGGATACAGGCACACCCTTGCCATACTCGAGGAGGACCAGAGCCTGTGGGCATGGGGTGACAACCTCTACGGACAGCTCGGTGACAGCTCCTCGGCCGGATATTCGGTCTCGATACCCATCCCTGCGGGCGATCCCGATGATGCCTGGGAATCTGTGTTCGCAGGAGGGGACTGCTCGTTTGCGATCAGGAGCGACGGGACCCTGTGGGCGTGGGGGAAAAACGACTCGGGCCAGCTCGGCGACGGAACCACGCAGGACAGGCATGAGCCCGTGCTCATAGGCGGTATGGACGAGAGGTGGGTCTGTGTGGAGACCGGCGGCTATCATACGGCGGCGATCAGCGAGGACGGCTCCCTGTACCTGTGGGGGAGCAATGATTTCGGCCAGCTGGGCGACAACGGGGTTGACTCGTTCAGGACAAGCCCTGCAAGGCTCGGTGAGGATGCATGGCTCGCGGTGAGCACAGGCACGTTTCACACCGTAGCGATCCGGGATGACAACACCCTGTGGGCCTGGGGCTACAACAGTTTCGGCCAGCTCGGCGACGGAACGACCGAGGACAGGTACGAACCCGTTATGATCGGCTCTGCAGGCGATGAGTGGACAGCGGTTTCCGCGGGCTGGCTCCATACGGCTGCCATACGTTCAGGCGAACTCTACGGCGCAGGCGGCAACATGTGCGGCCAGATTGCGGGCCAGCCTTATTCTCCGAGGCTCACCTTCGTAAGAATAGGCGACCAGACGGGGTTTGTCTTGGTGTGCGCTGCCAGCCATTCGACCATAGCGCTCAATGACCTGGGCGAGCTCTGGGGCATCGGCAACAACATCGACGGCCAGCTGGGCCTGAACGGCTCTTTCGTGAACAGAAACGCCTTCGGACAGATGGGCAACGATGACGACTGGGCCTCGGTGTCTTCCACCAACCGGCACACCATGTTTCTCAAGGAAGACGGCAGCCTGTACGCCGCAGGCTACAACGACAAAGGGCAGGCAGGCGACGGCACATCGGGTATGGACAAGTGGTTTCTGGTGCTGATTTCGATTCAGTAAAAACAATATAAGGAAAAGGAGATGATCATGAAACATATACGTACGATAACGATAATTATGGCGGCAGCGGTTTTTGGGCTGTGTGCAATTCTATCAGGCTGTTCAACGCCGGCAGGCTCGAAGAAGATCATCGTCGATGCCAGTCCGATAAAGCCTGACTGGGTGGATAACCCCGCCAAGAAATGGAAAACCGATGACGGGTATTTCTTCAAGGCAAAGCAGACCATCAGGGGCGACCAGCGGGTGAATGGAGGTTTCATCATAGCCGGCAACGACACCAGGGAAATGCTCATGAGGGGCATCTACGACGAGATGAAAGGCGCAATCGACGAGGCGCAGACAAGCCTGAACGAAAACGCGGAATTTCTCATGGGAAAGGTCCGATCCGGTCAGTGGGAAGGAGCCCTCTACGGTTTCAGCGAGATCGAACAGTATTTTGAGAGATACGAATACTGCAACCAGCTCACGAAAGAGTGCGATGCGAAGATCGACTGCTGGATTCTGTCCAACATATCGCTTGCCGACTACAACAAAACCAAGAACGCCATTGTCAACCAGGTCGTGGCGATAGACCCGCGCATCAAAGAGGCCGTGACAAACAAGCAGATCAAATTCTTTGCACCCAAAGAGGACAGGCCCGTACAGGTGGAGGCATCCGCTCAGGGCGGCACGGAAGAATCGGAAACCCCGCGGGACTGAACCATGCATATCCCAACTGGCAAGAGCTGCCGTGGCATTGCGCTGCAGGCAGCCGTCCTTTTCTTCCTTGTGAGCGTTTCATTTGCACGAACTCCTCCCGAATGGACATCATTGATAAAGGATGACGGCACATACCGCTACTATGTGGGACGATCTACAGATCTAGACGAGGCAAAGGCCTTCAACGAGGCGTACAGCAACGCCATCGAGCAGGCTGTCCGTGAAAACTTCGGCATCCGCACAGGCATATCCTCGCAATCCTACGAGGATTCCTCGTCGAGCGAGTATACCAGAAGAATGAACAGTGAATCCCCGGATGTCATTGTCAGGGATTTTGAACAGATCGACTCGTATAAAAAGGATAAAACGCTCCATGTGCTGTTCAGATACAGCAAAGCCGCGATAGAGACAGAAAAGGCAAGGATGAAAACCGACAAAAAAAGAAAAAATACGGGTTTCACCACCGCATCCGGATCAGTGAGACAAAAAGGCGGCATCGAGGTCATAACAGAGCCGGAAGATGTACAGGTTTTTATCGACGACTACCCCTGGGGCTTCACCAACACCAGGATCGACAACAAGTTCGACCCCGGCAGGCACACCCTGAGGCTTGAACACCCATACTACCATACAGTCTATGAACAGCTGATAGTGATCCCGAACGAGACCGTGAAGATCTCGAAGGCCATGACCAGGGCAGAGGGAACACTGCTGGTAACATCATATCCTGTTGATGGTGCCGAGGTGTTCATAGGCGACAGGCCTGCAGGACAAACTCCGCTCACCTTCCGGATCCCTGCTGGCGAACCGGCAGAAATCAGGATTGAACATATCGAGGCTGAACCGGCAACGACCAGTGTACAGGTTTCAAAGGCAGAAACAAGAACAGTGGACATGAAACTCGTCCTCAAGCCGTCGACCCTGTCCATATCGAGCATACCGGAAGGCGCAGAAGTGCGAATAAACAACGAACGTGCAGGAAAAACACCTATCCACAGGCATCCTGTTCCCGCGCGGAAATACCTGCAGGTAAACATAACAAAAGAAGGGTATAAACCGTACCGGGAGCAGAATATCATGCTCAATGGCGGCGAAAACAAGACCCTTTCTCCTGTCGAACTCGAGAATATCCCCGAGAACACCGGCAGCACCCCTTCAGTCCGGTCACCAGAAAGCGTATCGGTAGAATGGACACGCATGCCCCTGGAGCTGTCGGCGGGAATAATATATCACTCAAAACCCTTCACAAACATAAAGGCCGACATGGGAGGGCTCAACATCTCGGCAGAGATGAGGATCTGGAAGTTCCTGGGCGTGCAGGCGGCAGGTACATTTCTTACGAAATCAGTCACGACAGATAATGCCCTCGGGGATGAAAAGCTCTACGGGAAAGACCTGTCTCTGAGCCTGCCTGTCCACATCACCGAATACATCTGCATCGCACCGGAAGCGGGAAGATTCAGGGGCAAAAGATCCGTTGTGATCACCAGGACAGGATGGGACGTATCAGAGAGGATTCGCTCGGATTTCTACGGGGGATACATAGAGCTTTCCACGAGCACCCATGAGAAATTCTATTTCAGTCTTACCGGCGGCGCAAGGAAGTACCAGGACTACGCAAGGCATGACGAGACCGTGTACAACGGCAAGACCAGCTACAATATTACGCTCAGGGGTGGGTTCAGACTGTGAGCTGTGCCTTGTCCATGAATTCGTTGCAGAGCACTTGAAGCGGTCGAGTCTTCACCTTGTATCTTCGAATAATCTGATTGGCTGATACCCCATAAGCATGCAGCGGTCACAAATTATCCTCTCCCCGAGGGGAGAGGATAAAGGTGAGGGGGGGACAGTTAAAATAGCCTTTGATGTCTCGAAAGCTTGTGGCTAGGTGCTTCATTGATACCTCGCAGTTTGTTGAGGGGTAGTTCATGAGTGCTGTTACCCTGTAAGCATGCAGCGGGCTTCTTTTTCCCCTCTCCCCTTTTTTCAAGGGGGAGAGGGTCAGGGTGAGGGGGTAGTAATAAAATGGCTCTCTTATACCTCGTAATCTAGCTGCGAGGTAGTTCATAAAAAAACAACCTCGGTTGTTTTCAGGCCAACCCAGGTTGGAACACCTTGATCGGGCAATGATAACAAGTACTTAAGAGGTCGTTGCCCCTGCCAGAGAGGGTTTTCTCCCAACCCGGGTGGGCATATACACGGTATCCCCTCTTTGTCGAAGTCTGGGGTCGGACCTCGCATCTCTCATATAACATATAGAAATCATTTGTGAAAAAATGAGCTCAGTCAGGCTCTGACCGTGTTTCCTCAGAATGGCCCCCACCTTGCTCTTTAGGATGCATACACAAAAAAGCAGGGGGGTACGATGCAGGACAGAAAATGGATCATAACGGATCAGGTTGCAGCCGATGAAGCAGAGGGTTCATGCTATGCAGATGATCTGGCCCTGGCAAAGGCATTCAGCCAGGCCATAGGTGCTGGCGATGATCTTTTGATCGCGGACTTCTACAATCGGTTCGACCCTGTTCTGCGGCGGCAAGCCCTGTACATGACCGGCGGTGATATCGATGCGGCCGATGAGGCTGTGGCTGTCCTCTGGTCCGACCTGGTAGCCAAGGACATTATGGTGAGATTCAAGGGCTCCTGCAAGCTCACTACCTATTTGATAAGGGTTCTGAGGAACAAGATAGCAGACCTTGGGCGTCGATCACGGCGCGAGCTGCTGTTCGCAGATCTGAGCATGGACAGGCCGGGCGAAGAGGCGAACGATTACCTGATCGATCACCTTGCGCAGGAAAGGGCCGAGATGGGAGAGTTCTATGATGCATTTGCCGACCTGCTCGATGGTGAGCATGCCCGGCATGTCGATCATGATGTCCTGCACAGGCGTTTGCAGGAAATGCAAGCGGCCATTGTGGTGCTCAGCGAGCAGTATCCGGACGATGCCGTTATCATTGGTCTGAGGCTCAAACAGGTCAGCTTCCGGGATATGGCTGCACAGCTGGGCAGGAGCGAGGTTGCGCTGCGCAAGGCAAACTCCCGGGCCCTTGAAAGGCTTCGGAGAATACTTGGATCGCAGTGTCACGATCTGTCCTCCTCTGCGACTGTAATACAGGTCCAGAAAGTATCGTGACCGGGCAGGCATATCGCCGGTTCCAAGAAAGGAGGGCCGCATGGAATATTCACAGGAGTTGGCGGTTTTCGGAAAGACCGCACTGGACAGGACAGTCTGGATGATGACGTCCATTTTTTTGAGGAACGCACCGTTGTGCAAATATGACAAAAAGAGAATAATTGACTATGCCCTGGGAAAGTCGCCCCCTGAAGAGATCAGGGAGGTCCGAGAACACGTCAGGAACTGCTGGGCGTGCCTGAATCTGGTGATCGAAACCCTGATAGAAGAAAGGCTCGGAGAGGTCAAGTTGTCGGGAATGAAGAAACATGCAAGACGAGATAAAAAGAATGCTGCAGGATAATACACATGAATAGACAAAGCTTGTCGTCGATCGGATACAGGTCATACGCTCCATCAGGAACAGGGATTGTTGTCAGGACTGTCATCGCGAGTCCCGACCTGGACACCTGCCTGACAGCGTTGATCCTTGGCATCGGTCCGGGCAACGAGGTGAGTCTGGCACCGGCCGGGGCCACGGACACAGAACTGGCCGATCCCCAGGTGCTGTGCATAGAGGCCGGGGGCAGCGGACGGTTAAGAGACAACAATTTTGACCATCACGACCCTGGGCAGGACCTTCCGCCTGCCTGCGTCCAGGCATGGTATCATAACGGGTGCGACCCTGCCCTGGAAAGGCTGGTACATTACGTGGCCCTGGTGGACGAGGCAAAACCCGGGGCCTCAGTGGCCTTTCCCTCGCTCTCGAACGTTTTTTCCGGGATGCGGCTTCTTGAGCTGGATCCTTTGCAGCGATTCATAACCGGGCTTGATCTCCTGAACAGGGTCTTGGCGCGCTGTCTTGATCCCTTTGCATCGCTTCCGGAGGATGCGGCCTGGCAGCCCTACATCGCAGCCAAGCATGACAACCATCGCCGGGTGAAGGAAGCACTTGCCACTGCCCTTTTTTTCACGACAGCCGGAAGGCTCGATGCCTGCTATTGCGAATCGCAGGCCGCGGGCGGCATGGGTGCCCTCTATGCACGGGGCTGTGATGTGGTAATCATGCATAACCCGGCCTGGGGCGAGCCGCCGGTGAGCAAGTATACCATAGCAGGGAAAGGTCGTCCGGTGGCTGTTCTTCTGGAAAAGCTCGACGAGCACGAACCGGGGTGGGGAGGCCGTGCCACGATCATCGGTTCTCCGCGCGCCGGATCTCGCCTGAAACCGGATGAAGTGATGTCCATAGTAAAGAAGTTTCTGTGAAGCACAAAAGGGCTTCGAGGTCCGGGATAGATGATATATTTTGACCAAAGAACTTTACCAGTGATCATGAATATGTTAACATAATAAAATTACTGGTTATTAGCTGATGCCCCGCTGCAAGCAGCGGGCACATATTTATCCTCGCCCCTGGGGGGAGAGGATAAAGGTGAGGGGGGTAAAGAATATAGATTCTTTGATACCTCGAAAGCTTGCTGAGAGGTATTTCATTGCTATAAGTTCCCTCTGCAGAGGGTAGAAGTTAAAAGGGGAGGAACAACCATGTCGGAGTATCACTACGTATCGCTGCAGTACTCGGCCATCCAGAAGACCGTCTTAAGGCATGAACGGCTCTGGTCCATCGCCGGGATAAGCAATATCCTTTCGTCGATGAACGAGATCGAGATGCCCGCAATCGCCAAAAGGCACGGCGGCGAGACCATCGTGGCCGGCGGCGGCAAGTTTACGGCCCGCTTTGAGGACGAGGGGCAGGCGCGCAGCGCCAGGCAGGAGTGCATGGACCTGGTAGCCGAGACCCTGCCCATGCTCGAATTCCAGGTATCCAAAATCTACAAGGCGGATTCATTCCAGTCGCTCAAGGATAACGAAGACTACAACATCGTAATCGCCGAGCTCGGGGAGAAAAAGCGACGCTTTCGCGGCTACGGGGTCTCGTTCAACCCTCACCTGGCGCTCTGTGAGGAGTGCGGCGAATATCCGGTTCAGGATCGTCTCCATCGGGGAGAGGAAAAAACCCCGGTCTGCCGGATCTGCAAGGCGGCCTTTGAAGAGTCCCGGAGTATATATAATGAAAAAGAAGCGACCACAACCCTGCAGAAGGTCTATCACGCCTATATGCGCGAAGTTCCCGATGCCTCCGGCAAGGAACCGCCAGCCGACTTCAACGACCTCTTTCCGGAAGAAAAGGAAAGTGAGAAATCTACCGATGAAAAACGCAAGCGCATGGCGGTGTGGTTCTCCGACCTGAACAACATGAACGACAAGGTGCCGGTCTGGCTGAACCAGCCCGATGAGGAAGCGGTACTCGGAACATTCGACGAGTTCAGGAAGACCGTGGTCGAGATCATCGCCCTGGCCCTGGCTAAGACCTTCCCCAAACCCATCGGTGAGCATCTTCCCTTCCGGCTGGTGGTGGCTGGAGGTGACGACCTGTGCCTGGTAATGGCCGAGCGCGATATATTGACCTTTTGCGCCAACATATCCCGAACCCTGAACGAGAAAAAGAGTGAGCTGCCGGACAGCCACCCCCTGAGCGACGCATGGTTGCTGAAAAACGGCAACTTCGAGGGCAAGAGTCCCAAACCTTTCGGTTTCGGGGGCAGTTTTGTGGTGACCTCCATCCACACCCCCTTCAGCCAGATTCACCGTTTGGGTGAGGATCTCATGGGCGAGGCCAAGAGGCACACCGGCCGGGAAGGCAACAGCGTCACCTGGCGGATCATGGCCGAGGAGGAGTCGGTTACCGAAAACCTCCTCGAATTCGAACGGCCGATCTTCATCGAGGAGCATGGCAATGGAAAAAACAGCCTTGATAGCCTCACCTTCAATGACTATCTGAAACTGCTCAATAAGTACCGGAAAAAGATCTCCGGCTCCCATCTCCAGCAGATCATCGCCCTGATGCATCAGGTCGAGAACCCGTGGGAGTTCGAGCGCCGGTTAAAGCTGCTCGATGCCGGCGAGGCTGACAAGAGCTTCTCGTCCCTTCTGAAAGACGAAAACGAAAGTTTCCGCGACGCCCACGGGATGCTCCTGCCCGGGCGTATCGCGACCCTCTTCGAACTCATGAGCATAAGCGGAGGTGACAATTATGAAAAATGACTTCTATCTCCTGAGCGGCACCCTGAGCGTGGAGGCCCGCGGGTACTGGTACACCGGCGGCGGCGCAAAAGGTTCCTTCGGCTATTACCCGCACCTGAAAGACCGGAAAGACCGGCCGGTCTATCCCGACACCCAGCTCCACGGCGATCTGCGCATGGCGGCACTGTGGGCCAGGGAACTCGGCGTCGATGCCTCTGTCCTGGAGAGGATCTTCGGCAGGGGCGGCAATGAAACCGCCGCCCTGCTGCATGTCGGGGATCTATCCGTTACGGATGGCTGGGACAATAAGCGCTTTGAAGTAAAGCCGCGTATCGAGATCGATGATAAAACCCGCGCGGTGCGGGAAAAGATGCTGGCCAACTTCGAGGCGGCCTGGCTCGACGGTCTCACCCTTAGAGCCCCTGTATATGTGGGGTATTTTACCGATAAAACCGAGGCACAAAAGGCAAGGGACCTGCTGGATGAGGCCTCCCGGCTCCTGACCGGCTTCGGGGCGCTGCGCTCCCGGGGTTATGGCCGCGGAAACGTGACGATCGACTGGCAGCCCATTGAGACCGTCACTGTCGCCCCTGCGGATCTGAATGAAGGCGCATTTGTCTACCGGCTGATAAGCCTGGTCAACCTTCGCAGCAAGCCGGTGGCGGCTGAAAGGCTCCAGCTTGTCGGGACCTCCCTGACCATCACGGCCGAGCAGGTCCGCGGCTGGTTCGTGCGTTCATACCACGAAGCGACCGGGGACTGGCCCGGCGCAGAGCAGATGGCCGGCATCACCTTTACCGACCTGATCCCCGCACCGGAAGATGGCGTGGCCTATCCGGTGCCAGTTACCACCCTGCGCCGGGAAGACGGCTCCAGTATCGAGGACTACTGGGGCAGGCCGCCCAAGGAGGACCGCTCGAGTACGATTCAGGGAGACACCTATGCTCTTGATGAAGAGCAGAGAAAGAACAAGGTCAAGCTCAAGCCCCTTGCCCCGGGCAGTTTTGTCACGGATAGCGGCCAGGTCCACCCGATAACGGTGCAGACCCGGATGCGTAACGCCATGGAAGAGGGCGAGGGCGGCGGAACCTTCAAGACCCGTGAAAAAGGGCTCTTTGTCCAGCAGTACCTGGATATGGGCACAAACTTCAGCGGGCGTATCACGCTGACCGATCCGGGAAGCGAATTTGCCAGCACAGCCGTGGCGATCCTTGCCACCCTCAAGCCGGTCATAAACGGCGGCCTCCTCGCGCCGAAACTTGCCCCCGCTGCCGACAGCGCGATATCAGGCACCGGCCCCCGGCTGGTAACCATGCCGCTTGCCTACGATCCGGCGCGCGACATAAAAAAGGACGAGGGCATAACCATCGGCACACAAAGGCGCTACGCCCCGGCCCTGGGGAGGCCGCGCCGCGGTCGCCCGGTCATACTGCCAGGCTCGGTGCTGATGGATGAGGATGTTTCCGGCGTGATCGCCTGGCCCATGTTCGGCAAGGTGCTTGTGCATAAAGGCGAAGACAAAAAGGAAACCCAGGCATGGGAAAAACCCCAGGTCAAGGTCCCCCTTTCTCAGCTCGACATCGAATGGAAAAAGATCACCCGATCCCAGGCAGGCATCCTGCGCGAGCTGCTGAACCCGGATAACAACCCGGATTCCATCGCCAAATACCTCAAGGACATCCGCGACAAGCACGCGCAGAAGAACGAAAAATCACCCGAGGCCAAACTCTACCAGGAGCTCTCCGCCACCCTAGAACGTGGGGGAATGATGGGCCTTGCCGCGCTCGTGACGGAGATCCTCGACTATCTCAAGGCCGAGATATGGTGGAAGAATAAAAAGACCCGAGCCGATGGCTCAAGCAAGGAGGCCCTATGAACCTGTTCAGACAAGCCCGCCACGCACTGAAATTCGAGGTGTCGCTGGAACTTGCCACCCCGCTCCTGCTCCGTTCCGGACAGACCGGCGACGTCACAGACTCGTCCATCGAGCGCACCTTCGACGGTCGCCTCCACATCAACGGCTATGTCTGGGCCAGCCTGCTGCGCCGGACGCTCGCACGCCTGGCCGATGGCCGCGACCTGGCGGAGACGGTCGGAAAGTACGAGGACAAAGGCGGCCTTTCACCGCTGTGGTGCGAGGCGGGCGTGGCCGACCTGCACGCCACCGCCGTGAACCCGGGTATCGCTGTCGACCGCATGTACGGCGCTACCAAGCGCGGCGCCCTGTTCAACGATGAACTGGCCATTGCCGGCCTGCAGCTCACGCTGCGCTTTACGGTGTTCACCCCGGACGAGGCTGCCGCGCAGAGGTGGCGCAAGGCCCTGCTTGAGGCGCTGAAACTGATCGACGAGGGCATCGAAAACATCGGCGGAGGCTGGACATACGGCTATGGCCGGCTTTCCGTGGGCAGGATCGCAGGGGTGACCCTCGACCTGAAACAGCCGGAGGGACGTAAACTTCTCTGGCAGTGGGACGGGATCGACTGGCAGGAAGAGTTTCTCCCCGAAACTATAGAATGCACAACCCCGTCCACCATCATAGATGTAGATGCCAGGGTGGCACCAGGACAGCTCCTGGCCGTCAAGAGCCAGGTCTTTCCGATCGACGCGCCTGCCTTCGGCAAGCTCCCGGACAGCTTCGTGTTCCGCCGCAACAGGCGCATCGGGGACGAGATAAAGCAGAAACCCGTCATCCCCGGCAAGGCGATCCGCCAGGCCCTGCTGTCCGTGCCGCTCGAGCGCAAATGGCGCAGTGCGCCGAAAAACGGCGAGCCGGATATCTGCCTTTCCACCACCCACGACAGGCAGCGCCCGAAAGAGGAACGCTGCGCCTGCCGCCGCTGCCGGTGGTTCGGCTCCACCGACGCCGCCGGGGTGATCGCGGTCACCGACGCGCCGGTGACGAACTTTTCAACCGAGGTCATAAGCCGAGTCCAGCTATGCGAGCACTCCATGCAGAACATGAACCTCTTTAACGGGGAATACTTGAGCGCCGGGGATTTCAGCTTCAAGATCATCATAGATCACGGCCGCGCGGAAAATAGCGACGAGCTGATCATGGAGATCAGGGATCTGTTGGAAGAGATGAGGGGTGAAAACGCGCCGCCGGGCTGGTACCGGCTGGGCGGCACCGCCACATGCACCGGTCAGGTACAAGTGACCGGCTTCACTATCACAGGAGGGTTAAGCCATGAGCGATAATAAATTCAAAAAGGGGAATCTCAGCTATAAGATAAACCCCGGAGTAACCCCGCAGGCCCTGGCCGATCTTGTTTCCGGAGACTGGCGGGGCGGATACGTGGCCTTTGCCAACGGTGAGCGCAGGCTCGACCAGCTCTCCGGCTCCAACATGGACTCTGAGCTTTTGAGCCGGCGTGTACAGGACCTGCCCGGCAGGCTCAAAGAGCCCGGCAATACCGGGGGCTATGTCACCGAGATCGATCTGTGGCGGCAGGATGGCGACGTGCTCGAAGAGATCGCGGCCGAACGTGAGGAAGACACTTACACTGTCCAGCACTGGAGGCTGGATACGGCCCCGGCCGGTGAAATCAACTGCCGGTACCGCGAGGCCGACACTATCGCAGGTTCATACCGCGGCCGTCTCTACAGCGGATGCCTGACTACCGTGGAGGTGGTCTGGCCTGAGCAGCGGCTCAATTTCTTCATCACAAGGGGGGAATGATGGCTACAGGGAAGATCAAAATATTTTTCGACGAGAAAGGGTTCGGCTTCATAAGGGGAGCTGACGGCCAGGAATTCTTTGTTCATATTAATAATATACCGGGAAGGGTTGCACCTGAAAAAGGAGCCAGCGTCAGTTTTGAAATCAGACCGGGGAAGAAGGGACTGGAGGCCTATGACGTAAAAATCACCGGCAGGGGTGACTCTTCCGTGGGCAGACCGCACAAGCCAGCGCCGAAGGCATCGGCGCCCGGCCCGAGAGGCTCTGTGCAGGATGCATACAGTACCGGCCCGCGCGGCGATTTCCCCTATGAATTCATCAAACGCAAGCCCGGCAAGGCATCTATGGAGGCCTTTCACCACCGGCAGGAGGAGAACCGGCTCGATATCGCCTTTGACGTCACCTGGTCCATTGAAACCCCGACTGCACTCCAGCCCTGCGAGGACCCTGCCGTCAGCGAATCCGCCGTCGGGAATAAGGGCGAGAACACCGGCTACAACAAGCGCTGGCTGATGATCGGCGGAAAGCCGGCCATATCGCCCTTTACCGTCAAGGGGGCCGTGGCAAACGCCTTTGCCAACCTGCTCGGCGGCTGCTTCCGCGTGCCTGACCGGGAGGAAGGACACAACAAATCCTTGGACGCCAGCACCTATGCCTATACCGGCAAATGGAAACGCTACCGGGTTTCCATGAACGGAAAGTCACTGCCCGGCATCATCCGAGAGATTAACTTTGAAACCGGGTACGTAAAGGTGCAGCCGGTCAACGAATATTACTGGGACAATCAAAACCTGCCGCTGCCTCTGAAACCCTGCGAAACATGCCATGCACACTGGAATCCTATCAAACACAAAAACATCATCGACAGGCTGAGTCAGCAAGGAGCAAATGGTCTCACCGAGGGTCCGGTCATCTATTATGGCCCTTACTCCTTCGGCATGAACCTGAGCCTGAAACCGGGAGACATGGGTAAGCGCCATTACCACCGGTTTTACTCCAAGCGTGGCGGCGAGATAGAAGGCCGGGTCCCGCTGCTTTCGCTGGCTCCGGAAAAAGACCTTCTGGCAAAGGTGTCTGGCGGCAAGTACTGCAAAGACGATCCGAAGGAGCTGAAGGTTCAGCACATGCGCCACCACCTCGGAAAGCCCTGGTACGAGGACCTGCGCTCCCTGAAGCCGGGCGACTGGTGCTATTACACGGCCTTTGAAGACGAAAAGGGCGCACTCAAGATCGCGGCGATCGGCAAGAACTTCCAGTTCAAGGCACTGTTCAATCACGAAGACACCGTGCCGGAAGGCAATAAACCCTGCACTGACCCTCAGAATCTTTGCCCCCGCTGCGCGCTATTCGGCATCGCGGGCAAGGACGAAGGCAAGGATACCGAAGCGGTGGGCTATGCGGGGCGGTTCAAGGCATCTACCCTTATCGCGGACATTAAACTCACCGAGACGAAAGTTCAAGGTTCCATCCCGGCCAAGGAGTCCCACCCCATAAAGGTTCAATTTTCAGTCTGGAAAGACGGCGAGCGGGTGGTAATACGGCAGTTGGCCCTGCCGGTCATGGGTCCGCCCAAGCCGAGCAAGCGCGACATGAACGGCTATTTCGAGGAGACGACCGGAGAGATCAAAGGCGCCAAACGCTACCTTCACGCCGACATGGATTTCGATAAGACCCTGGATGCCCTCATACGGGAAACCGACAGGAAAAGAGACACTGAAGAAGGCATGCCCTATGCCCACCAGATGAGGCCGGTCTCCGCTCTCTGCCGCGAGGGGGTCGCTTTTTCCGGCACCATCGGCGCGGAGAACTGCTCCAATCAGGAGATCGCCGGACTGCTGGCGATTCTCGACAAGCGCTCGGCCGGTCATGCCTTCAAGCTGGGGCTGGGGAAAAACATCGGGCTGGGCAGCGTGAGTCCCCGCATCGATAAACTCTGGGTGCGCCGGCCCGGGGCCGAGTGGCAATCGGTAAAAGTGCCGGCTACACAGGACAGCCGCAAGGAACTCTTTGCGGCCCTCAAGGGACTGATCCCTGAGGCGGTGGAGGCCCTGAAGGGGATCATCAACGACAAGACCGCCCATGCGCGCCTGCACGATATTTCGCAAAAGGCTTCGAGTCTTGAATATGCCAAGGCCGGCCAATTTTACTGGAAGGACGCCAAGGTGGAGACTATCCCCTGATGACCGTCCCCCCCCTGTGCCTGGCCGAGCTGCGCTTGGAGGTGCTCGCCCCCATCACGGGCCTGCCGCACTTCCATGGCCCGCACCTGAGCGCCATGGTGCGCAACTGCATCAGGCCGTATCTCGATGATGCAAATACAGGCTCTGTGTGGGTCAACCCGGTCGATACAGGCAACCCTGCTTTCGAACCCGGGGATCATCTTCACTTCGGGCTGACCTTTGACGCGGGCTTTATCCCGCCGGTGATACGCATGATCGAAGGCTTTGACGGCCTGGGCAAAAGATGCGATACCGCCGGCCATTTCATCCCCGGAAAGACCGTAAGCCTCACGGGAGCGACCTGCCGGATCTCCAACCGGGATCTTTGCTCTGAAGATCCGGTTGTACTGACCGCCGAGCATCTGATGAACGAGGCCGAAAGGCTTGCGTCCCTGGACGGGTTCTCGATGCTCTTTCACTCGCCCGTGAGGATAACCAGGCCGAAAGGGGCCAAAGAGCCCGGGCACCGCTACTGCGACGAGGGGTTTTTCCTCGGCAATGCCGCGCATCCCGGTTCGATTGACCATCTCATTGAAGAGGTCAGGGGTTCGTCTCATGCACCGGCAGGACCTTCCGGTCTCGAGGTGACTGGCGGCGGGCTTGTCTGGCTCGATATCCCCTATGGCACGAATCTCAGAAAGACCATAGGCGGGGTTGCGGGCTGTCTGCATGTTGCCGGCAGGCCTGATGCAAAGACAGCTGCACAGCTGGTTTTGGGCCAATATCTGGGTGCGGGCAAGAATGCGGCCTTTGGTCTGGGCTTCTACACAATCCCGGAATTGGACACGGTGCGGACGATGGCGCCGCTGAGGCGCGGCACGACCCTTTTCAGCAGACTTGCCGATACGGATATGCTCGGTCGTGCTTTGACCGGCCTGGCGAACTCCTCGCCCGGTCCGGACGGCATCACCGCGGGCGAACTGCGCGCTGCGGGCGAAGAGCTTCTCGAAGACCTGGCGCGGCGTCTTGAACAAGGATTGTATGCCCCGGGAGAGGCCAAGCATTACAGCCTGCCCAAGCCTGCCGGAGGACATCGCCTCATCGCCGTGAACAATGCCTGCGACCGCCTCGTCTTCAGTGCGGCCTGCGCTGTTCTGTCTCCCTGCATAGACCGGCTTCTTTCGGATGCCGCCTGGGCCTACCGCGCTGGGCTCAACCGCAAGGGCGCGGCAAAGGCGCTTCAAAAGGCCATGAAAGAAGGGTTTACCAGCGGGGTCAAGGCGGATATCGCGGCCTTCTTCGACAGGGTAGACACACAGGTCCTGGCGGACCTGCTCGCCGGTCTCCTGCCGGGCGATCCCCTCGGGCAGGCTGTGATGGGCTGGATACGATCATCCGGGGGAGCGGGCCTGCCGCAGGGCAATCCCCTCTCGCCCCTTCTGAGCAACCTCTACCTGGCACGGTTCGATCAGGAGATTCAGGACAGAGGACTGAAGCTGATACGCTATGCGGATGATTTTGTGATCATGGCGCCGGAAGATACCCATCCGGAGAAGATCCTGGAACGCGTGCGCGCCTCCCTGGGGGCGCTCAGGCTCGAGCTGAAGGAGGAGAAGACAACGTTGATCAGCCCGGACGCGCCGGTCGAATTTCTGGGGTATACCATCACTGCGGAAACAATCATGGAAGAAGACCGCGACCCGGACGAAAGCGGCGACTGGCTGCCGGTATTTGAAGATCAGGTGATTGAAGGCGCGCCGGTCTATCTGACCAGCGTCTGCCGAGGCGCCTTTTCCAGCGGACCGCATCTCGTGATAAAGGACAGTGACCAGGGCACGCTGAGCATATCCTGGAACCAGGTGAGCCGCCTGGTGGTGGTGGGGCGCTCGTCCTTTTCCGGCGGAGTGGTATACCGTGCTGTGAGAGAGGGCATCCCGGCGGCTTTCATAGATGTCATGGGCAGGCTCAAAGGACGGCTGCACCCGACAGGGTATCTCCCTGCGTCTCTCAGGGCAAGGCAGACAGAGTTTATAGAAGATGTCGCAGGCTGCCTGGACTTTTCCCGTCAGATAATCGCGGCCAAGATACACAACAGCAGGGTGGTCCTGGCGCGCAGCAACATCACCTGCCGGGAGCTTGCCGACATGGAGCAGAAGGCCCTTGAAGCGGCTGATCTCGACTCGCTCAGGGGGTATGAGGGCATGGCCGCGAGGGTGTATTTTCAGCACCTTGCCGAACTCGTCAGGCCGTTTCCCTTTGAGGGACGCGTGTACCGACCGCCCAGAGGCCCGGTAAACGTGCTGCTTTCCTTCGGCTATACCCTGCTCTACAACCGGATGTCTTCGGTGCTGCATGAACACGGGTTTGATCCCCGCATCGGCATTTTCCACCAGGGCAGGGGTACGCATGAGGCCCTGGCGAGCGATCTCATGGAGGAACTCAGGCACGTCGTCGAGCGGGTTGTGCTGGCTCTGGTTCATCTCAAGGCCATAGGCGAGGACAGCTTCACCGTTGATTCACGGGGGCTCGCCCGTCTTACAGGCGAGGGATTCAGGCGTTTCATCGCGAGGTGGGAACAGACCATGTCCACAACCTTCAGCATCGGCAGCGCCCGAAAGATCAGCTGCAACGGATATCTGGACGAAGCTGCCGGTGCCCTGAGGCGGATGCTGATACTGGGTCTGCCGTACAAACCTCTGAGGATATACTGAGATGATCTATCTGATTGCCTATGATATCGAGGACAACAGGGTGCGCTCACAGCTTGCCAGGTTTCTTGAAAAGGAGGGCGTGAGGATGCAGAAGTCGGTCTTCATGGTGGAGAAGGACCGGCATGCCATAAAGGCGCTGAAGCGGAAGGTGGAGAAACTGGCCGTTGACGGCGAGGTGGCGATCTTTCCTCTGTGCGCTGGCTGCCGTGGCAGGGCGATGCGTCTGGGTAAGGAGCGGCCCCGGTTCTACTGTATGTAGGGCCGTGGAAAGGGGAAATTATGGACAGTGGGTCTTTCCATCCGGGAACCTTGAGTGTCCCTTGCCGGGGCACGGGTTTTCTGCCAGGGTTGAAAGACGGCGCAGAGGCTTTCTGCATGCCGTTACCGGTGACGGAGGCAGGCACGGAATGTCCTTTGACAATACCTGAGGTCTTTAGACGGCGGATCCCAAACCCGATACTTTGTATTGAAGGAGCGGGCCCTGCCGGTGGGGAGGAGCAATGAAAGGCAATGACAGGGTTAACCCTGCAGTTTTTCTCTCAATCGTGGGCGGACAGACAATGGCGGTTCTCAATCCGCTTCTCTCTCTGTTATCACAGGGGATGTCCTTCGGACGCATTATTCTGCTGGTAACCCGGTTTTCAAAGCCGCGGGCAGAAAGGATAAAGGCATACCTTGTTGAAGACAAGGGGATCGCAGAAGAGGATATCAGTGTTGTAATGGTTTCAAACAGCCTCATTCCCGACAGATCGGGCAATGAACCTGCACACATGGTAACAGGGAGGATCGCTGAAGAGAGCGAACTGTACTTCAACCTGGCAGGGGGGCTGAATTTCCAGATAGCGGCATGCGTTGCGGGCATGAATGCCGAAAGGTGCGTCTTGCTTCTGCCGGTCATGGAGGGGGTGAATACCTACTACACGAGATGCGGCATGCTGGAAAGGTATGAAATGCTGCCCCTGCCCGATGCAGTCAAGGTGCTCAGCCTGCAGGGCATCCCGTACGAGATACATGCGGGAAAGCCGAGCGATCTCATGGAGGATGCCTTTGTCGAGAGCGGTCTGCAGCGGCCGCGCATTTCAGGCCGTGTTCTTATAGGTGACGTATTCTTCGAGCATGTGTGGAATACAGGAAACACCCTGCGGTTTCTCAAGGTGATCTCCGGCAAAGAGTACATGAACAAAGGCAGACTGCAAAGCCGCCGCCTCAGAAAGGACTTGGAGGCGCTCATTGTCTTTGCCAATTCGCGCGATGCCTTAGGCGATCTGAACCACCGTACGATCGCAGTGCTTACCGACATCCCTCAGGCGCACAGCCGGATCGCGGAGCAGGGGGCGGGAAAGGTCAAGTCCATACTACGTGAGCCCTCAGATCCCGGTTGCAGGAAGGACCTGCAGGATTTTGTTCTCTCGTCTCCTCATCAGATCCCGTCGGCATCTCAGACTGGCACGGGGGATCATGCAGGCGGCGGATTCAGCCCCCCTGCCGGCAAGGGTAAATACGCTGTCCAGGTCAGCGAAAAAACCCTGATCGTACCGCTGGGGCAGGATATCCTGCCCACCATGATCGCGGTGTGGAGCCATAGTCCCGGGCAGGTAATCTTTCTGTATACGCCGGGCAATGCTCGCGTGGAGCGCATCAAAAAGGCGATTCAGGATTCACGAAACCTGCTGCCTGCCGAGAACATAGCATTTATCCCGACCGGCATAGACGGCCGGGAGATTTTGAATCTTGATCTTCAGGGGGGGCGGCCGGAAATGAACATAACACCGGGAACAAAAGGGCAGGGCGCCTTTATGGCCGTGCTGGCCCGGCGGATATCGCCGCCTGCACGCCTGTTTTCCCTGCGCACGCAGACGCAGAATCTGGAAGAACTCCTGACAGGAAAAACCAGGCCGCTCAGGGGTCCAGATCCCCAGACCCTGCTCAGGCTTTCCGGCGCAGATATCAGGATTGATAAAGACACAGAAGCTATCATGGCGAACAGGGATCTTTACGAGGCGATGCTTCGTTTTCTGACTCAGCTGGATGTAAAGACAAAGATCCTTGACCTGCTCCACACCGGCGGCAGGTTCAAAGGCGGCGCCATTGTCCGCCATCCCGATGACCGCATGGAACTCACGTTCGACGGGAAGGATGAGGTCCATACCTGGGACGCCTCGTCCGGGGCATGGTTTGAAGAGCTCACCGCTTACTGCTTTATCAGTGCCGGGGCGGACGATGTCTGTATCGGGCTGGAGATGCGTGACCCCGCGCCGCGCCGTGAAATCCTCTCGGAATTCGATGTGGCGGCGCGCTTCAAGTCCGACTATTATATCGTCTCCTGCAAAGCGACATCCATCTATAATCCTGGGTATGTGGCAAAAGAGGCGGAGTTTTATGCCAGGCTGCTGGGGCGTTTCGCCATACCCGTGGTTGCCTTTCTGGGACACAGGGGCAAGCCCGATGTGTTTGATGGGGTATATACCTGCGGCAAGCAGACCTTCACGGACCCGAAAACGCTGAGTGTTTTCCTGCAGGCAGCCAAAGAGAGCAGGAGCAGGTTTAAAAACAGGGAGAATGTCCGATAGGAGGCATTAGAGAATGGGGCAGTCATGGCAGAGGTAACCCCTCATCCGAGAACCTTTTTTGGCCCTTGCCTGAACAGGGGTTTTCTGCTAGGGTTAAAAAACGGCAGAGCGGCTTTCTGCCTGCCTTTACCGGTGATGGGGACAGGCATAGGATGCTCTTTGACAAGGCCTGAGGTTCTCGGATGGCTTGCAGAAAGGATTTGCGGGCGAAAACCGGGATTTTCGGGGGAAAAAACGGGTTTTCGTCATACACGGGCAGGAGGTTCTCGGATTCGGGCCTGCGGGACCGCTGCTGATGCGGCTCCACAGGGACGCTGTCGAAAATGGCTTCCAAACTGGAAGGGTTACGACATATTGTGTGAACTCTTTATAATGCACAACGCCAAGTCGAAAATGGCTTCCAAACTGGAAGGGTTACGACGTTCGCCTCCATCTATCTCGCCGTTTCTGAACCTGTCGAAAA
>OMKS01001504.1_pt1 | contig 20599 bp, 20 predicted proteins | sample 1674721 | NCBI WGS metagenome assembly OMKS01 (sample SAMN06264996, study PRJEB25208) | sediment metagenome | isolation source: hot spring sediment | place: USA: California | collected 2014-09-02
AAAAACGAATAATAAAAACTGGAATCATAGGAGGAGCAGGTTACACGGCAGGCGAGTTACTGCGGATTTTGCTCTATCATCCGCAGACGGAAATTGTTTTTGTGCAAAGTTCGAGCAATGCGGGCAACCTGCTTTCCGATGTGCATGTTGATTTGCTGGGCGATACCGAATTGCAATTTACCGATGCGCTTCCTTTAAATGAAGTGGATGTTGTTTTTCTTTGCATGGGCCATGGAAAATCCAAAGAGTTCATGGGAAAGAATGAACTGCCTTCGAATTTGAAAGTGATTGATTTAAGCCACGACTTCAGGCTGAAACGGGAAGGAAACGATTTTGTTTACGGCCTGCCGGAGCTTAATCGTGAAGCGATTAAAAAAACTTCAAAAATTGCCAATCCGGGTTGTTTTGCCACGGGAATTCAACTGGCGTTGCTGCCGTTGGCTGCTGCGAATCTGCTGGTTGATGAGGTGCATGTTCAAGCTATCACCGGCTCCACAGGCGCCGGCCAAAAACCAACCGAAACTTCGCATTTTAGTTGGCGGAACAATAACCTTTCGGCTTATAAAATATTTGAACACCAACACGAGGGAGAGATTTTGCAGAGCCTCGGCCAGTTGCAGCCGGGATTTTTCGTAGGTTTCAATTTTGTTCCTATTCGTGGAAACCACACCCGTGGTATTTTTGTTTCGGCCTACACCAAGTTTGATGGTACATTGGAAGAAGCAAATGAATTGTACCGGGAGTATTACAAAGATCATCCGTTTGTGATTTTGTCCGAAAAAAATCCGTCGATGAAACAGGTGGTGAATACCAACAAAGCTGTTCTTTTCCTCGAAAAACATAAAGATAAACTGGTGATAATCAGCCTGACCGACAACCTCATAAAAGGCGCTTCGGGCCAGGCGGTACAAAATATGAACCTGATGTTCGGCCTGGATGAAACAACCGGATTGAATTTAAAACCGGTGGCATTTTAAGAATAAATAGCCACAGATTCACAGATTTTTTAATTTGATATTTTTGCACCGGTGCTTAAGCCCGGTGATGAAATGTGACAAAAAAATGACCGGCTTTAGCCATTAATAAAAAACATGAAACTTTTTGACGTTTATCCACTTTTCAATATTACCCCGGTAAAAGCTGAGGGCTGTTATGTTTGGGATTCCGAAGGAAACAAATACCTCGATTTGTACGGAGGCCATGCCGTTATTTCCATTGGGCACAGCCATCCGCACTATGTTTCGCTTATTTCGGAACAGCTAAAAAAAATAGGTTTTTACAGCAATTCCATTCAAAATCCGTTGCAACAGGAACTGGCCGATAAGTTGGGAAAACTTTCCGGTTACAACGATTACCAGCTTTTTTTGTGCAACTCGGGCGCCGAAGCCAACGAAAATGCCATTAAACTGGCATCGTTTGTTACCGGACGAAAGAGGTTTGTCAGTTATAAAAAAGCATTTCACGGACGTACTTCTGCAGCCGTTGCATTAACCGACAATCCCAAAATAATAGCTCCGGTAAATGAAACCAAAAATGCGGTGATTCTGCCATTTAACGATTTACAAGCAACCGAGGCTGAATTGAAAACCGGCCAGGTTGCCGCAGTAATTATCGAAGGAATTCAGGGCATTGGCGGAATCAATATTCCTGACGTACATTTTTTTGAAGGGCTGAAAGAACTGACTGAGAAGTACGGAAGTCTGCTCATTTTGGATGAAATTCAGTCGGGGTACGGGCGCAGCGGACGGTTTTTTGCTCACCAGTATGCTGATGTAAATCCCGACATTATTACAATTGCCAAAGGAATGGGCAACGGTTTTCCCATTGGCGGGGCTCTCATTCAACCTGAAATAAAACCCTGGCCCGGAATGTTGGGAACCACTTTTGGAGGAAACCATTTAGCCTGTGCCGCCGGAATTGCTGTGCTGGATGTGCTTGAAAATGAAAAGCTCATCCAAAATGCCGAAGAAACAGGAAATTACCTGATGGAAAAACTGGCTGAACTAAGCAGTGATATTCAAATTCGGGGAAAAGGTTTGATGATTGGATTAGAGTTCGGGAATCCGGTTTCGGAACTCAGAAAAAAACTGCTGTTCGAACATAAAATTTTCACCGGTGTTTCCGGGCAGAATATGATTCGGTTGTTACCGCCTTTGAGTTTAAGCAAAAAAGAAGCTGACATTTTTTTGGAAACATTTACAAAAGCCTTTGCAGAAGTTTCTGCATCTTTGATAAAATAAACGGAATTAAATATGGAAAAGAAAAAAATAGGAATTATTGGGGTTGGAAATATGGGTGGCGCCATTGTGGTTGGTTTGCTGAAATCAGGTTTTGTTAATGCTGCCGATATTTTCGTTTCCGACCGAAAGGAAAGCATTTTGGAAGAAATGAAGGCCAAAGGCGTTCATGCTACCGAAGAAAACCTTGTAACTGCTCAACAGGCTGATGTAATTATCACTGCCGTAAAACCTTACCACATTGAGCATGTTTTGCAGGAAATTAAACCGGCATTAAATGCGCAGAAAATATTGATTTCCATTGTTGCTGGTGTTGGCATCGACGAACTGGGCAAAATGGCCGGAGACGACATTCCCATTTTCAGGGTGATGCCCAATACTGCCATTGCTTTGCAGGAATCGCTGACCTGTATTTCGGCCAACGGCAACACCGCTGCCCACAGCGATTATGTGATTGAGCTTTTCGACAAACTGGGCAAAACCGTTGAGATTCCCGAAGAGTTGATGGCTGCTGCCACCGTTTTATCGTCTTGCGGAATTGCTTACGCTTTGCGTTACATCCGGGCCGCTATGCAGGGTGGAATTGAAATTGGTTTTGGTGCTGAAATGGCTCAGTTTATCACAGCCCAAACCGTAAAAGGCGCTACAGAACTTATTTTGCAAACCGGGCATCATCCCGAACGTGAAATAGACAAAGTAACCACTCCGCGTGGGGTAACCATCACCGGGCTGAATGAGATGGAACATAAAGGATTCAGTTCTTCCCTGATCCAGGGCGTTTTGGCTTCGTATAAAAAAATGGAAAAAGATTTGAGGAAATAATTGTGCAGTTCAGGTACCAGAAAATAACGGTAAAAGTGGGCAGCAATGTGCTGGCAAAAGCCGATGGAACATTGAATGTTTCACGGATTGCCCATCTGGTTGACCAGATTGCTTTCCTGCGCAAAAAAGGCGTGGAGGTGGTTTTGGTTTCTTCGGGTGCTGTGGCAGCGGGCAGGGCAGTGCTCAATCCGTCGCGCAAAACCGATGCGGTTTCCAAACGCCAGCTTTGGGCAGCGCTTGGCCAGGTGAAACTCATCAGTCGTTATTCCGATTTTTTCAATGAACACGGCCTCACCTGCGCGCAGGTTTTAACCACAAAAGAGAATTTTTCGAGCCGCGGCCACTACCTGAACATGAAAAACTGCATGACCACCTTGCTTGAAAATAAAGTCATCCCAATTGTAAATGAAAACGATACGATTTCGGTTACCGAGCTGATGTTTACCGACAACGATGAACTTTCGGGACTGATTGCCTCTATGGTAAATTCGGAAGCGCTCATTATTTTAAGTAATGTGGATGGCGTTTACACATCACATCCCGAAAATGAAAATGCAGAACTGATTCAAAAAGTAGGCATAAACGACGGCGAACCTGAAAATGCAATTTCGGGAAATCATTCGGAATTCGGGCGGGGCGGGATGCTCACCAAGTTCCGGATTGCCAAAAAGCTGGCCGGCGACGGCATTAGTGTGCATTTGGCAAACGGACTACGCGAAAATATTCTGACAGATATTCTTTCCCAAAAGGAAATTGCCCACACCTGGTTTGAACCGGCACCAAAGTCTGCCAGCGGTGTAAAAAAATGGATTGCCTATTCCGATGGATTTACAAAAGGCAGGGTGGTGGTGAACAAAGGTGCTGCGGCTGCATTAAAATCGGAAAAAGCGGTGAGCCTTTTGCCGGTTGGAATTGTTGCCATTGAAAATGAGTTCAAAAAAGGCGACCTGATTCGGATTGTGGATGAATCAGGAAATACGATCGGATTAGGAAAAGCGCAGTATGGCTCCGACAAGGTTGAAGCTGAAAAAAAGTCGGAAAAACAGAAAGCGCTGGTTCATTACGATTATTTATATATGGAAAAAACAACAAACAGTTAGTATGAAGATTGAAAAACAACTGCAACAGGTCTTGGCTGCTTCACGAAAACTGAATCTGATTGAAGAAGAATCAGTAAAAAAGGTTTTGCTTGATCTGGCCGATGAAGCAGAAAAAAATACAGAATACATTCTGTCCGAAAACCAAAAAGATTTGGAACGGATGGACCCGGAAGACCCAAAGTATGACCGGCTGAAACTTACTAAAGAACGCATTGAGGGAATTGCTTCCGATATTCGGAATGTGGCTGGTTTGGAAAGTCCGGTGGGCAAAGTGCTAAAAGAATCTGTACGTCCCAACGGACTGAAAATTAAAAAAGTAACTGTTCCGTTCGGAGTTATCGGTATTATTTACGAAGCCCGCCCCAATGTAACTTTCGATGTTTTTTCGCTCTGTCTGAAATCGGGAAATGCCTGTGTGTTGAAAGGCGGAAGCGATGCCATTTATTCCAACACCGCTATTGTTTCCATTATTCAGAAAGTATTGAAAAGTAATAACCTCGACGAAAACACGGTGGCATTGTTGCCTGCCGGTCGCGAGGAAACCAATGAAATGCTGCGGGCACACGGGTACATCGACTTGATTATCCCGCGTGGCAGTCAGGGACTTATCAATTTTGTACGCGAAAATGCCACCATTCCAGTGATTGAAACCGGCGCCGGCATTTGCCACACCTACTTCGATGAATTTGGCGATGCAGAAAAAGGCCGCGAAATTATTTTCAACGCCAAAACCCGCCGGCCCTCGGTATGCAATGCATTGGATTGCCTGGTGATTCATGAAAGTCGTTTAGACGAACTGCCGGCATTTGGCCAACGGTTGGCTGAGTCGGAGGTAATTATTTACGCCGACGAACAAGCTTTCGAAAAACTGAAAGGGAATTACCCGGAAAACCTGTTGTTACCGGCTACCGAAGAGTCGTTCGGCACCGAGTTTCTTTCGCTGAAAATGGCTGTGAAAACAGTTGAGTCGTTTGATGAGGCGTTGGAACAAATCAACAAAAACAGCTCAAAACACAGCGAGGCCATCATCTCTGAAAATCAGCAGCGGATTGAAACTTTCCGTAAACTGGTCGATGCGTCTTCGGTTTACTCCAACGTTTCCACGGCATTTACCGACGGGGCACAGTTTGGATTGGGCGCCGAAATCGGAATCAGCACCCAAAAGCTGCACGCCCGCGGCCCAATGGCACTGGAAGAACTCACCAGTTACAAGTGGATTATTGAGGGTGACGGCCAGGTGAGGCCGAAATAGTCGGGCAGAAATTGTATATTTGTTTAAAAAGCAATCGAAATGAATCTTGTTGAGAAAAATATCGAAAAAATCAACGAATTGTGTTTAGAATATAAGGTCTCTGAACTGTACGTTTTTGGCTCGGTTTTAACCGGTCGCTTCAATAAAGAAAGTGATATTGATTTATTGGTTGATTTTGATGATATGGATTTATTTAATTATGCCGACAATTATTTTGATTTCAAATTCGCATTGGAAAATATTTTAAACAGAAAAGTTGATTTACTTGAAAAAAAGGCTATTAAGAACCCTTATTTGAAAAAATCAATTGATTCTTCCAAAAAACTAATTTATGGACAACGAGATAAAAACCTGGTTGTTTGATATTCTTCAGGCTGTTGAGGAAATTGAAGGCTATTTTTCTGAAAAACCAATGCGGTTCAATGATTATCTATCGGACATAAAAACCAAAAGAGCAGTTGAAAGAGACCTGGAAATAATTGGTGAAGCTGTAAACAGAATTCTTAAAAAGGATAAAAGTTTTCGCCTTGAAAATGCACAAAAGATAATCGGTACCCGCAATCGCATCATTCATGGCTACGATACGATTTCTGATGATTTAATCTGGAGTATCGTGGTAAATCATCTTCCAAAATTAAAAAATGAAATTGATGCCATAATGGAAAAGTAGCCATTTGTTTGACAAAATATTAAGTACAAATTAGTATGAAACATTTCACTTCTGTAAAAGATATTCCCGATTTAAAGAAGGCGGTAGAAACTGCTTTGGAAATCAAAAAGAACCGGTTTGCCTACCAGCATTTGGGTAAAAATAAAACCATGGTGCTGATATTTTTCAACCCGAGTTTACGCACCCGTCTGAGTACACAAAAGGCGGCCATGAACCTGGGGATGAACACCATGGTGATGAATGTGAACGAAGACGGCTGGCAGCTTGAATCGGAGTTGGGCGTAGTTATGGACGACGATAAACCGGAACACCTGAAAGAAGCCATTCCGGTTATTGGTAAATACTGCGATGTGATTGGCGTGCGTGCCTTTGCCAAATTTCAGAATAAAGAAGATGATTATGCTGAAAAAATCCTGAACCAGTTTATTGACTATGCCGGCGTGCCAGTTGTGAGCATGGAAGGCGCAACCCGCCATCCGTTGCAGAGTTATGCCGATTTGGTGACCATCGAAGAATTCAAAACAAAGGAACGACCCAAAGTGGTGCTCACCTGGGCGCCGCACCCGCGGGCATTGCCACAGGCGGTGGCCAATTCATTTGTGGAATGGATGCGCGAAACCGATTACGAACTGGTAGTTACCCATCCCGAAGGGTACGAACTGGCGCCTGAATTTATGGGCGATGTGCAAGTAGAATACGACCAGAAAAAAGCCATTGAAGGCGCCGATTTTATTTACGCCAAAAACTGGGCATCTTACAACAGTTACGGTCAAATTCTTTCCAAAGATTTTGGCTGGACGGTGAACGAAGAAAAAATGGCTTTAACCAACAACGCTAAATTTATGCACTGCCTTCCCGTTCGGCGCAATGTAGTGGTTTCCGACGGTGTTCTCGATAGCCCTTCTTCCATAGTTGTTGAACAGGCTGCCAACCGTGAAGTTACGGCACAGGCAGTGTTGAAAATGATTTTGGAAGATAATGAATAAAAAAATCGAAATAATCCCGGCCATCGACATTATTGGCGGAAAGTGTGTGCGGCTTTCGCAGGGCGATTACGAGCGGAAAACGGTTTACAACGAAAATCCGCTGGAAGTGGCCCGCATGTTTGAGGATGCCGGAATCAGCAGGCTGCACCTGGTTGATTTGGACGGTGCAAAAGCCAAACACATTGTGAACTACAAAGTACTGGAGCAGATTGCTTCCAAAACACAATTAATCATTGATTTTGGCGGCGGACTAAAGTCGGACGAAGACCTGAAAGTTGCTTTTGAATCGGGTGCTGCTATGGTAACCGGAGGTAGTATTGCTGTAAAAGAACCGAAAATGTTTTTGAGCTGGCTCGAAAAATTTGGCAGCGAAAAAATCATCCTCGGCGCCGATGCCAAAGACGGTAAAATTGCCGTGAGCGGCTGGCAGGAAAGTACGAAATTACCGGTGGTAAAATTCATTGCTGAATTTCACAAGAAAGGTATTTCCAAAGTTATTTCCACCGACATCAGCCGCGACGGAATGCTCACCGGGCCGGCGTTTGAACTGTACGCTGAAATTATGGAAACCTTGCCTGATGTTGAAATTATTGCCAGCGGCGGCATCGCATCCATGGACGATATTTACAAACTGGCAGAAATGAGCGTTCCGGGCGTAATTACCGGCAAAGCGATTTATGAAGGAAAAATCAGTTTAAAGGATATTGAAAACTATAACCAATTTTAGTTATAATTATAGAATATAACTATTTTAGGTTATATTTTTATTTTATAACCTTTTTTTGATGATAGTTTTATTGATAAAACATTTAATTACGATTTAACTCCTTCCCCTTTGGGGAAGGTTGGGAAGGGGCTTATTTATGCTAGCAAAAAGAATTATACCGTGTCTCGATATCCGTAACGGCCAAACCGTTAAGGGGATAAATTTTGTGGATATTAAAGAGGTGGGCGACCCCGTGGAACTGGGCGCCAAATATGCTGCCGATGGCGCCGATGAATTGGTTTTTCTCGACATCACGGCCACACACGAAGGCCGCAAAACCTTTGTGGAGTTAGTGAAACGAATAGCCGCTCACCTGAACATTCCTTTTACAGTTGGCGGGGGAATCAGCGAATTGAGTGATGCCGACAAATTGCTCAGTGCAGGAGCCGATAAAATTTCCATCAACTCTTCGGCAGTTCGAAATCCGCAATTGATTGACGACCTGGCAAAAGCCTTCGGCAGTCAGTTTGTGGTAGTTGCCATCGATGCACGCGGAGATGAAAAAAATTACTGGACGGTTACCGTAAACGGAGGCCGTATTCCAACCGATAAAGAACTTTTTTCGTGGGCAAAAGAAGCGGAAGACCGCGGCGCCGGCGAAATCCTGTTTACCTCCATGAACCACGACGGCACAAAAAACGGGTTTGCCAACGAGCAACTGGCTCAAATGGCCGAATCACTCAAAATACCCATTATTGCTTCGGGCGGGGCAGGCGCCAAAGAACATTTTGTGGATGTATTCACCAAAGGAAAAGCCGACGCAGGGCTGGCAGCCAGCATCTTTCATTACAACGAAATTCCCATTCCCGAACTAAAGCACTATTTACGGGAACAGGGAATTGTGGTGCGTTAAATTGTAAATCGTTAAATTCGCGGCAAAATTATTACAGATGAATCCATTTTCAGATAAAGAACAAATCGACTTTAAAAAACTGAACGGGCTGGTTCCGGCAGTTATTCAGGATAATTCAACCCAAAAAGTTTTAATGGTGGGCTTTATGAACAAAGAAGCCCTGGAAAAAACGCAAGAAATTGGAAAAGTTACTTTTTTCAGCCGAACAAAAAACCGGTTGTGGACCAAAGGTGAGGAGTCGGGAAATTTTCTGAATGTGGTTTCCATTTTGGTTGACTGCGATAACGATACGCTGTTGATTAAAGCCAATCCGGTGGGGCCGGTGTGCCATACCGGTGCCGATACTTGCTTTTTCGAAACAAATAAAAAATCCGGGGTCGATTTCCTGAGTTACCTGCAGGATTTTATCAATAAACGCAAACAGGAAATGCCCGAAGGTTCTTATACTACTTCGCTTTTCAAAGAAGGGACTTCAAAAATTTCGCAGAAAGTAGGAGAGGAGGCAGTGGAAACCATAATTGGCGCCATGGCCAACGATGACGAAAATTTTATTTACGAAGCCGGCGATTTGTTGTACCACCTTATCGTTTTATTATCGCACAAAGGCTATCGCATAGAAAATGTGGTTCATGAATTAAAAAAGAGACATTCCTGATTGGATTAGCCTTAACCTTCTGTCTATAAATTTATTGTAGAAAAAAATCTTTATTTAGTTTAACAAGTTATTTTTTCAAACATTGTTTTGTAACATAGTTTCAAAACATAACTGTAAAACATTTCAGATTTTTTATTATTTGTCTGGAGTTTTCCGATATAGTTGGTAGTTTTGTAACTATTGCTAATTCAAAAAAAAAAACTGTATCATGGAAACCACAACAGCATGTCAAACCAGCACCGCCACCATCCTGGCGTGTCAGAAAATTGCCAAATCGTTTAAGGAGAATATTTACGAGCTTTCCCGTATCCGAAAGGAATGGGATCCCGAGTTTGCAACCTCGCTGAATGTTTGGATAAGTGACATCATTGAAAAGTATTATGCTGATAATCTTAACAGCATTGAAGATGAAAGATACCGGGAATGGCACGAGGTGATGGTAGCCGGATTGCAAAGCCTGAAAATTTTTCGCGCTGCATTGAAGGTTGATTTTAAAGGCGATAAGGAATTTTTAAAGGAAGTTTTCAAGAAACTGGGATACAGCGATTATTTTAGTGATGCCAAAAACGGAGATCACCTCAGTTTGTATAAATTTCTACATACATTCAAAGAAAATCTGAATGATAATATCCGCCAGCGAATTTTGCAAAAGGGAGGTATTCCCGAGTCTTTAATCGAAAAAATTCTGATTGCAGCACGGCAAATTGAAGAGTACAAAAAATGCTTTGAAAAACTGGCGAGTGAAAATGAACTGGGAACATTTGGTGTGAAGGAGGTGGCTGAAATTTACGAAACCATTCAGGATATTTGCCGGATTGCAATAGCCTACTATCAGTTTGACCCGGTGAAGCGCGATGAATTTAATTTTTATAAAGTAATGGTCAATCTTTAAACTGTCTGATAATTAACTTTTGAAAACGGCCTGCCGGCATTTGCCAGCAGGCCGTTTCGGTTTTATTTTCTTTTGAATAACGGATCGGCTCCAATGGTGCCAACCAATTCATTCAAATAGTTTTCTGACTCAACATGTTGCAGGCGCTTTTGGGCTGTTTCAAGGCGTTGCCCAATGTTCATCTTTTCAACGAGCGATTGGTTGTTAGGCTCCGCAATGAAATCTTTCAGGTACTGAATTTGATTTTCCAGGAGATAAACATCCTTTTCCTGCTTCAGTCTGAGTCGGGCCTGATACCATTCCGATTGAAGAACATATTCCCGATCGAACTCTTTCCTTAGTTCCGGATTGTTCAGTTTTTTTCCTTCGTAATGCCCGTAGGCCATTATGTGCAACAGAATTTTCAATGGCGGAATTGCAGCTTCTACACTTCCTTCTTCAAAATATCTCAAAGCTACTTTTTGCTGGGCTTCCACAATGTTTTTTATTCCATCCACATAGTCTTCCATGCTCTGAATCTCGGGCTGAAGCATTTCATCGTTGAAAACTTCCAAAGGTTCGTCAAAGAGTTTGTTCATGCATCGGAAAGCAAAATTTTTATTGATGCGGTATCCCAGCCGGCTGGCCAGAATTTTTTCACCATTGTAATCAAAATCTTCAAGCTTGTCGAGGCAGTTGTGGTCTATCAGTTTTTTGGCGTCCCTGTCTTCCGGCTCAAGACGGGCCCAGATTTCAGGAACAAGGATGCTGATGTCGTGATCAAACCGGTTTTTCTGACCAACATATCCTGCTGCCGAACTAAACCCCTGGTATTCTGAAAGGATATAGGAAAGCAGGGCATTGTTCAGATCGGTGGTGGGTACCAGCATATTAAACGGCCCTTTGGTAAGTGCACCTTCCGAACCGGCGCCGGTTGTCGAAGGCGATTTCCCTGTGAGGCTGCATATAAAATCCATAAAAAGCTCCGGAATTTCCTGGTAGTGAATCGGATTATAAACACTTAACGGGCGAATTCCTTTTTTTCTGTCCGACGGATTGTTCCGCCTTCCGGGAAGTACGGCATTTACCGGGAAATGAACCGCTTCATCTTTGGGTACTTTTCTGAAAAGCCTTACTCCCATTTCGGCCAGATGAGATTCCTGGTTTTCATTTTTAAACAGGTTGTGTTGCAGGTAACGCGGGTTATTGGTAGGAATTCCGTCCACAATACGCGGGTGTGATGGAGCAACAAAGAAACAATCTTTATGCCCCTCGGCTGCTTTTTTTATGAGTTGCTGAACCGGCTCTGTATATTCATCGAACCGTATGGTGTCTTCAATAAGTTCAATGGCGTCTTGTTGTGTGAGTGGCTCATAGTTGGTTAGAAACGTGTTATTCTCAACAATATCAGCTTCAGCTTCCTTGTCGTAACCCCTGATTATCGCTTCATCGGGCCGCTGGAAAAGATAGCTTTCGCAGTTGGTAACCAGTTTTACACTTTTATTCTGATATTCTGGATTGAGGTAATTTAACCGGCTCGAAGGAAGTGTAATGGATGCAGTAATATCGTCTTCCATTTGAATTTTGCGGCTGGGAATAAAATCGGACCGCAGTTTGTGCAGGTACCATTTCCCCTCGGGACTAAACCCGATGCGCACATAGCTGGCCATTATTTTATTGTGCTTGTATCGAAGCGCGTTTCCGTTACGGCCGTTCACAATTTCCACATTCAGAAATTCTTTCCACGAGCCTTTGTCCAGCTGTGTGCGGTACATCCGCTTGATGTAAAGCGCCAGTGTTTTAACATGCGTGGGAATACTGTCAAGGAACTGGTTGTATTCGTCGTTGTACTGGTCGGACGGGGTGAGCAGTTTTACTGCCGAACCCAGTGTGCGGTGAGGACTTAAAAACGGTCGGGATGGCCGTGCGTTCGGATAAATGGTTTTCCATCGCTTCATATAGTCATAGTTGATGAGCATGTCAACCATTTCCGAATCTTTTTCCAAATTCTGAATGTAAAATGAACCGTACTTGATGGCATTTTGCATCGATTTGGAAATTTCCGATTTTCCTCCGCCCGAAACAGTACTTGGTTTGTGGCAGAACATACCTTCGGGCGCTGTATCTATAATGCGCCAAAGCTTTTGTTCCGGGTGTTTTACCAGTTGAAATTTGTGACCTGTTGGGTGCACATAAATTTTTTCAGGCGAAAGTCTCAGCTTTTGTTCTTTTCCATCATGCATCCAGGTTACGGTTGCTTTTTCAACATCTATATCGGCGTGTTCGTGAATGTAAATAATGTTTGGGTATTTTTTATCGATGGCGTAATTTTCCGGCCTAACATCAATTTTCCCGTCGAGCAGTTTTTTTGCTTCTTCAAACGAATATTTGTGATTGAATTTTCCTGAAAAAGGTTCCCCGTAAATGTTATCACCCATGTTTCCGCAGGGGAAAGCAATGGCGCCGCCTGCGTGTTCTTCCTCAACCAGCCCGTAAAGATTGGCCGAATAACTTATCTGCGTTTTAATTTCTTTTTTGGAATAGCCATAGTAATTATCGGCAATTAGTGTAACAACAACGCCCCGTTCGTCGCGGCAGGTGACTTTAAAAGCACCACCATCGTTATACAGTTCGTTTTCATCAGTCCAGCACATGCCGTCGCGGCGTTGCCTTTCGGTGGCATCGTTGTAATGCGGTAATCCTATGTCTTTCTTTTTAAGCTTAGTAAGTTGCGGAGCCAGAATAATACATCCGGTATGTCCGGTCCAGTGTTCAATATCGAGTGCAGCGTCGTTTTCGGCCAGGTTGTGGTCGCCGGCATTGCCAAAAATGGTTTCTACAAAATCGAGGTTACTAACCAGACTGCCCGGTGCAAAAAACCTGACTTCCATACTTTTTTCACTGATTACTCCCTTCACTTCGGGGCAAACTACCGGTCGAAGCAGCAGTGAGACCATGGTTTTTGCTTTTTTCCCCTGGTTGGCTGTAAAAGGAAGAATATTCATTTCGTCGCTTGGGTGAAGCGCATTATGCAGCAGGTGCGCAAATGCAATTTTTGGCACTTCTTTTTTATCGAGCGCAACCGGAAGACCGCCTTCTACAATGTGGAACGTTCCTTCGGTGGTTCGTTTGTCGGCTGCCGGATTGTTAAGAATTCCCTGTTTTAACCGGTACGAACTCAGTAAATCACTTTTAAATGAGTTGCCGTTGGCCGGAAGGCTTACTTCCCTGGCCATGCCTGGCTGGTTTAACACAAAGGTACTGTTGGGTAGCCGAATTGACTTGTCAAAATTGAGGTCTTTTAAATAATCATCAAGAAAATTCTGGATGCGGGTATCGGCAGGAGACAGATGCCCGGTCAGCAATCTCGCCTTTTCCCGAAAACTGCTTATCAGCCCTTCGGTGAGCGACAAAAAACGAGCACTTGCCAGTTTTGCCCCCTCTTCTGTTTCGTCGGTAAAATAGGGTTGGCCAAGTGCTGCCAGTTGCAGGTTTATGGATTGAATCATTTCCCTGCGGTCTTTTTTCCTGGGCTTTTGAGTGTCTCTTTTGTTATCTTTCATGTTATGGTGTCTTTAATGTATCAAACGAAAATACAAAATGTCGGGCACTAATACTATCTTTTTGAGCATCTTTAAGGTTTAATTTTTCATCTGGGAGCAAATGCGCTTTGTGGATAATTCCTATTCCTCATTCAGTGGTTTATATCCGTCAGGCACCATTGATTCTGATGGTTCGTAGGGAAATACATCTGCAATGTTGCTGACAGCCAAAGAGGTAACAACGTAAGGAATGACAAGGTACGACAAGCTTTCGTCGAGCCTGTCGAGTGCCTGCTTAATGTCGTCGGCCATTATCAGGTACATGGTGCGGAGTTTTTTTTCTTTTCCTGCCGATTCGTCAATTGTTACCAGGCTCAGTGTGGCTTTAAACCACCACTCTCCTGTGTCGTATGGAAATACTTCACCAATTTTCGATTTCTTAATATCGGTAACCGTAAATTCGCCCTTTACCATTTGCTGCATTTGTCTGATTATTCGCGCTTCAGCATCGGTAAACGATACGGCATCCAATAAAAAGTTTTCTGTTACGGTTTGCTCTTTACCGCTATCTAATCTTTTTGTGTGCTTTACTTTACATTCGAACCAGGTCTGCATATTTTATATTTTTAATAAGAGAGCAAAAATAGAAAAAAAAGAACCGGTTTGTTAAAATTCCAACCGGTTCTTAAGTGAACTAATAAACTAAAAGATAAACTACTTTTCTCTATTTTAAGCTTGTAGAATTGTTAGTAAGTTTAATAATAGTTTGAAAAAGGAGCCGCCCCTACAAACGACTCCTTACAGACAGCTACAGACTAAAAAGCTGAAGAAGGTGTTTAGTTGTAGGCACTTTCTCCATGTTCATAAACATCGAGACCTTCTTCTTCAATGCGTTTGGAGACGCGCAAACCAACCGTTGCTTTTATCGTTTTAAAAAGGATTAGTCCTAATCCGAAGGCCCATGCAAAAACAGCCACGACGCCAATTAACTGGGCAATAAGCAGGCTTGTTCCGCCACCATAAAACAAGCCGCCATCAGTGGCAAACAACCCTACAGCCAGCGTACCGAATGCTCCGTTTACTCCGTGCACTGAAACCGCGCCCACAGGATCGTCAATCTTAAGTTTCTGGTCAATAAATTCTACGCTGAAAACAAGGATGATACCTGCTATAAGCCGATGATGAGTGCACCTCCGGGACTGACTATATCTGCTCCGGCAGTTATACCAACCAAACCGGCAAGAGCGCCGTTCAAAGCCAGCGACAATGCAGGTCGTTTATATCTCCACCAGGAAACAAGCAGGGCTGTTACCGCACCACCTGCCGCTGCCAGGTTGGTGGTAAGCACAATGTGCGCTATCGCCAGCGTGTTGTCATTTCCTGCTGCTCCCAGCTGCGAACCGGGGTTAAAACCAAACCAGCCAAACCAGAGAATAAAAACGCCAAGCGCGGCAAAAGTGAGGTTATGACCCGGAATGGCTTTTGCTTTGCCTTTAACATATTTTCCGGCACGGGGCCCCAAAACAATGGCTCCGGCCAGGCCTACCCAGGCTCCGACAGAATGTACGAGTGTTGACCCTGCAAAATCGAGAAATCCCAACTGATCGAGCCAGCCGCCGCCCCATTTCAATGCCCTGAGATCGGGTAAATGAAAACCGTAATCACTACTGTGAAAATTAAATAAGCGTTAAATTTGGTGCATTCCGCCACTGCACCTGAAACAATTGTTGCGGCCGTGGCTGCGAAAACCGTTTGGAACATCAGGTCGGTTTTATTAGCATAGTTACCAATTCCGTTATCGTTGAAAAACAGATCGGGCATTCCGATAAAACCCCCGATTGAATCGCCGTACATTATTGTATAACCAATTAGCCAGAACAGAATAGAGCCGATGGAAAAATCCATCAGGTTTTTTGTGAGAATGTTTGCCGTGTTTTTCGATCGGGTAAATCCCGCTTCAACCATTGCAAAACCGGGCTGCATAAACATCACCAGAAATGTGGCCACCAAAACCCATATGTTGTTAATCGAAATAGAAAGTTCTTCCATGATTATTTAATTTTATGTGTTAGTTACTCTTCTTTTCCTTTAATGTAAAGCGATTCATCTCCCTGCTCTCCCGTGCAGATGCGGTAAGATTCTTCGATGGGAATAATAAAAATCTTTCCGTCGCCGATTTCACCTGTGCGGGCAGCTCCAAGAATTGCATTCACAATTTTTTCCACATTTTTGTTGCGAACAATTATGGAAAGTTTGGTGCGCTCAATAGTACTTGTGTCGTAAACAACACCACGGTAAGCGCGCTCCTCACGTGCCTGTCCCACGCCACGTACATCCCAGTAAGAGAAAAATTCAATTTTTTGTTGTTTTTAATACAAACTATTTGTTTTTCAGTGAGTTGTTGGAACAATGCAGTTTGATCAACGTAGGGTTTTCAAAACTTTCTATGAATTCTATCTGGAAAAGTTGAAATGCGCAACAAAAAATACTAAAAAGTATTGTATTTCATGTCGGATTGAACTAACTTGAAAAATCAAAATGTTCTAAATATTACACAAATGAAAACACTGATTTCAATTTTGGTTTTCAGCAACAGGAAATTACAATTGAGGAGCCTGAGTTTACCGGAATTATAGTAATGGTGAGAGACAACAGTTCGGGCGAGCAGTTGGAAAAACAAAAAGCAGCTTCTGCCTCAAAAGCCGATATCGGCGCGGCGCTTTTCGGCGTTTCAAAGGCAAGGGGTATGAACGTGGTAAATGGAATAGAAAGCCCGGTAAGAGCCGGCAGCGAAGCTCCATTAAAGTTTATTGTCAGAGTTAAAGAAAACGACCGCGATCCTGTAGAAGTGATTAATATTTTCCGTTTAGAGCAGGATGTTAAAAAGGAAAGGCGCACCATTGTCAAGGGTACTGTAAATTTCAATCAAACCACCGGGTTAAACATCGGTTTTATTCCGTTTGAAGCTTCCAGATATGGACAAAGTTCCTATTTGATTGAGCTGACCGAAGTTGCTTCCGGCGAGTATGCCATAACGCTCGATGGTTCAAGAGATGTTTTTAACTTGTTTGGCGTAGATTGAACGGGGACAAAAAAATAGTTTACATCGATGGCTGCGATTTTGGGCCGGTAGTTTTTTCCGGGTATAAAAAATTACGGAAAAAGAAGAGGTACTTCAGTTAAGCGCAAAAAGTTGCTTTACACCGAAAAGAAATTTATATTTTCACCCCCGCAAAAAATTATAACAGATGGGTATGGGACAATTTTCGAAGCAGCAAACATTTTGGATGGGTTTGTTTGTTTTTTTTATCATTAACTTTTTTCAGGCTTTATTTATTGAATTGCATTTCGACGAGGCTTATTACTGGCTGTATTCCCGGAACCTGGCCTGGGGCTATTTCGATCACCCGCCGATGGTGGCAGCGCTGATTTCGGGTGGGACCCAACTTTTTGGCGGTTATTTGGGTGTTCGTTTCTTTTTTATTTTACTCACGCTCAGCTCGTTTATTTTACTGTGGGATTTGGTAAAACCGTACCATAATTCACCATTGATTTTTTGGCTGATGGTGTTTTCAATCAGCCTGTGGATGCCTTATACCTTTTTTGCTGTGCCTGATACGCCGTTATTCTTTTTTGCCGTTTTGTTTTTATGGCTCTACCGGAAGTACCTTCAAAAAGCCACCTGGACGATTGTTTTCGGCCTTGCGTTTGCAACTGCAGGTATGTTTTATTCCAAATACCATGGTTTTTTGCTGCTGCTTTTTGTTTTTCTGTCGAACCCGAAATTGATAAAAGAAACAAAAGCTTGGGTTGTTGTGCTTTTAACGCTGGTGCTGCTGGTTCCCCATTTTTACTGGCAGATTGAAAATCAGTTCCCTACGTTCAAATACCATTTGGTTGAAAGCCACCAAACTGCTTACAAAATAGATGTAACTTTAAATTACCTGATGGGACTGGTTGTATTAACCGGACCTTTTCTGGGATGGCTGTTTTTGTATTCTGCGGCGAGGTATCGGACTTCGGGTGAATGGGAACGGGCGCTGAAATTTGTGTTTGCGGGAGTTTTTCTGTTTTTCTTTTTTGTTACATTCGGCGGCGATATTGAACTGCACTGGCCGTTAATTGCCTATATTCCCATGTTTATTCTCGCTTATATATCTATTGGAAAACACGAGCGATGGCAGAAGTTGGTGAAAAAGCTGGGCGTTGCCGGGTTTTTTGTGTTTCTGGCAGTCAGAATTTACCTCATGGCCGGGGCTCCCGGAGTTCCCATCGAAGCGGTACAGCAAATGACCGGCTGGAAAGAGGAAACTGCCCTTCTGCAAAAGGAAGCCGGGGATAAACCTGTTGTTTTTTCCGAAAGTTACCAAAAAGCGTCTCTTTACGCCTTTCATACCGACAGGCCATCCACTACTTACGCTTTGTTGTCAGGGTTTTATAAATATTCCCAGTTCGATTTGTGGCCCATCGAGGACAAAATCCAGGGGCAGGATGTTTTGTTTGTGTCGATGGACAAGTTGCTTATGAAAGATAATGTAAAACATATTGAAGGGAACCTGAAAAACTGGTATGTGCGCGAAATTTCCGATTTTAATTCGTACAGTTTGCTGGAACTGAAAGCCCACACCGGCACTTTTTTGCTGGAAAACAAAGTGCTGACGGTTCCCGAAGTTGCGTTTTTTAATCCGTATGAAAGAGTTGTGGAACTGGAAAAAAATCCTGATTTGCAGGCACATCTGCAGCTTTGGGTTTATGCTGAAAGAAAATGGAAGCTGCTTGATGAATCCTCTTTGGAGAACCTGAAAATCGAATCCGGAGAAACAGTTTCAGTGCGAAACGTGATATTCAACCTTCCGGATTCAGTCAATGGGAACCAGCGTTTTTTCCTGGGATTACAAAACGGACCGTTTCTGCCCGTCCATTCCCACGTGGAGTTTGAAATGCACGTCGATTAGGCCTTATTAAAATTTCCTGGCCGGCTCGGTAATTTTTACCAGGTGCATATTGCTCAGGCGTTGTTCTCGTGTAGCCGGATTAATAAAACCGGGAGTTAGTTTTGAAAGGCTACGGTGCTTGAACGACTGAATGAGTTCCACTTTGGCCGTCGATTGTTCAATTTCTTCCAACCCTTCGTCGTTTGTAAAAATCCAGTCATTTTTTCGGGCCAGGCATTTTTTCAGATCTTCTGAATTATAAAGAAAATACCCCGGGTTTTTGGCGTAAAAATAGAGTTCGCGGTGTTCCGATTCGTACATGTTCAGCATTTCACCCGCTTCTGCCTGTTTGTTAAATATCTCGCATGCCGGTATAACCGCGTGGTAGGTAAATATTTTTGGGAAAAGATGGGCATTCAACGCAAAGTTCAAAGCAATAATGGCGATTACGCTTTTTTGGATAATCCGGTTGAGTTTGTTATCCGATTTTCCGGCCAGAAAAAACAAAAACAACAACACTGCAACAGCAAGCCAGAACAATATATTTTTGGAGGGGAAGAAATAGATACACATGGCAAAAAGGGCTATCCACAAGAAGGCATTCACAAATCCCTGAATTTTCCCGATGGTTTTTTGCATCCCGGGCGAAGGTTTTTCTTCAAAAAAATACAGAAGCCATTTAACCGACAAAACAGCCATAAATGGTGAAAGCACCATAAAATAATGCGGCGCTTTGGCTTTGGCCACTGAAATAATTATCCAGTAGAAGAAAATTCCTCCCAAGGTGAAAAGTTCCGGGGTTTTTGATTTGAAAAGGGTTTTAAATTCCATAAACAGCCCGATAAAAAACAACACGGCCCAGGGGAGAAAAATGTAAAGTGCAGTGTGGAAATAAAAGAGGTAATCGGTGCTGCCGCCCTTAATAGCGCCGGTAATTCGTCCAACGTTGTTTCCCCAGAAAAAATAGCTCAGCCCGTCAACACCGAACTGGTTAAAAATACCTGCAAGACCGATTGCAAGAACTGCCAAAGTAAAAACAGCGCCCAGCGCCACTTTGTAACTGAAAACCAGTTTCAGTTGTTTGTGGTAAACCAGGTGCGAAACAGCGGCGGTAACCGGCACAAATACGCCAATTGGGCCTTTTGAAATAATTCCGAGACCAATTCCCAGTCCGGCCAGCAGCATGTTTGGCAGCTTTTTCGTTTTAAAATATTCGGCAAGTTGCCACACCGAAAAAATAACGTTTGCCGTTAACAGACTGTCGGTATGGATGTCGTTATGAAAAAGAAAGTAAAATTCCGAAGTGGCCAGCATTAGCGCAGCAATGGCTGCGGTTTTTTGGGTGTAATAAAGTCGCGTAAACCGGTAAGTGGAATAAACGGCAATGCCTGAATAAAGGAGCACCGGAAATTTAAAGGCAAATCCTGTTGGCCCGAAAATGAAGTAGAACGGGGTGGTAATCCAGAAAAGCAGCGGCGGCTTTTCAAGGTAAGGTTCAAAATGTATTTTCAGGTTTACCCAGTCGCCGGTTTCATAAATGATGCGGCTGATGGCGGCATATTTCCCGGCATCGCTGGTAATGGGAGCAATCAACCCGAAAAACCAGGTTAAAACCAGTAAAATTCCAATTGAATAATTGATGAGCGTTTGATATTTGTCTGCAGGTTTTTGAATCAGTTTTGTCATTTTTTGTTTGATTTAGGTATTGCCACAAAATAAACTGTTCCGCTCGCTTTAATATTGCGGATTGCCGGCTGCATAAACCTGGGAAACTTTTCCGCCGGAACCCGGCTCCACTCTTCAGAACCCCGCTGGATGTCGTAATTGCTCAAATCCAGGAACGGTTCTTCTTTCGGACTAAAAACCAGCAGGTGGTTCGGATTTGACGGAAGCGTGTAAACCGTGTCCATA
>OMKS01001511.1_pt1 | contig 20559 bp, 18 predicted proteins | sample 1674721 | NCBI WGS metagenome assembly OMKS01 (sample SAMN06264996, study PRJEB25208) | sediment metagenome | isolation source: hot spring sediment | place: USA: California | collected 2014-09-02
AATGATACGGCGACCACCGAGATCTACACTATCCTCTTCGTCGGCAGCGTCAGATGTGTATAAGAGACAGGTATAGTCGATCCTGAAGCCGTACTTCGTATAGAGCCGCAGCGCCCTCGGATATATCGTGTTCAGGTGGATTCTGATGCAGGTGGATGACATCATGCTGAGCGACGCGCGGACCAGCTGCTCCCCGAAACCGCGCCCCTGCTGCGACGGCGTGACGAACAGGTCGTGGAGCAGCCCCTCGGCTCCCTCCTTGAACTTCAGGAGGGCAAAACCCTCCCCGTTCCCGCTCAGAACATACTTGAAGCTCGGGTCGAGCAGCCGGCGCGATACGCCGCGAAGTGCGGTCTGCTGCGGGGAGTCCTCGTATTCAGAAGTCAGCCTGGCCAATAGGTCCGCATCCGCCTTCGACGCTGCGCGGCACCGGTGATCGAGGTCCGTCGGGGATTCGAGCGCCATGTGCCAGAGCGGAAACGGATGTACGCAGTCCAGGTAATCGGCGAACTCCGATCCGAAAATGAGATACCGTTTGCCCTCGGAGCCGAGGGCGCGGTACGCAACGGTGAATATCTCGGATAGCTCTTCATGGGAGCGGCACCTGCAGAATCCCTCCATGCCGGACTCGTTCGACTTGCACCTGGCGAACCTGCCATAGTCGGTGAACAGCATCTCTCCGATCTCCTTCCCGGCGTGTCTCAGCCGCATCCTCCTCATCCCCGACTTCGCCCTTGCATCGACATCCGGATGGACGCCGAAGATCTCGAATTCTCCCGGTAGGTCCGGGCCGTTTGGGCGGAGCCAGGATATTCTCGAATACCTCTGCGGCCGGGGCTTCTGCTCGGCCTTGAAATTCATCTTGCCAAGCGCCCTTCTGAGGAGCGCCTTTCCGACATCCTCGAACTCGGCCTGGGACGCGTCCAGGCCCGAGAGAGCCGCCTCTATCCTCCCGAGGTCGCTCTTCGCTGGCATGAAGCTGCTGCCGGACAGTGCCGTGAACAGTCTCGCCGCTCCGCCTCTATCCCCGGACATCTCGATGGAGAGATGGGACCGGCCCGTCCTGTCCGAGAGGCTTATGACCGGGATGAACCGTGCTTCCTGAGACATCAGACTCAGCCCATTATAGACAAATATGTAACAAATAACTTCCTTGCCGGGCTCTCCCCCGGAGAAAACGAGTCAAGGGGTTTGGTTTCCGCATGCTCAGGAGAAGTAGAACCTCACCTGGTTCTCGGAGCAGGTCTTCGCGAGGGATTCCAGCCTGTCCATCGCCCCTGAGAGCCGCCTGACCATCATCTTGCCCTCTTCCGGCAATTTGTCCCGGAGCTTATCAATCTCCTCCAGCAGCTCCTTGGCCCTCTGGGCCTCGAACACGACCTTCTTCTCGGCCGATGACGGGATGGCCGCGATGAAGTTGAGCCCGAACTTGTCCGCGATCCCCGGAAGCGGGGACTCGGACGGTATAAGCGTGGCGATGCATCCCCTGCCCTTATCCCAGGAAAGCTTGCACTTGCCGCACGTCTCGTACATCTCGTCGAAGCTGCGCGCGTCCCACGCATTGATCTGGTCGGTCACGAGCCCGCTGTCCATGATCTCCTTCCGGGCCTTCTCCGGCACACGATCGAGCGAAACCCAGTTGGTAATCTCCTCCCTGGTGAACGGCTTCAGTGTCTCGAGGTCCGCCTTCTCCTTGATCTTCTCGGCCTCGATCTCCCCCTTGGACCGGACCCTGTTCCTCTTCTTGATCTCGGCGACCTTCTCCTGGCCGAGCTTCGCTTCGGCGGCCGCGAGGTCTATGAACCTGTTCCTGTCACAGTACTGCTCGAACCGGACGGTGTCGCTAAGGCAGACCTTGACGATCTTCCTCTTGTCCTCCTTGCAGAGCGCCTTTTCCGATTCCAGCTCCTTTAGAGACATGCTTATGCTCATGGAAATTCACCTGTTTAGTAGCCGCTCCATCGGCTAATCTCGATTTAATCCTATCGTACGAAAGCACCATCAACTGTTCTGAAGAGGGCCCCCGCGGGTTCACTCTGGCCCGTTCGGACGCCTTTTAGACCGGAAGCCCAGGATCAGCAGCAGCCCCAGGATGGATACGACCGGGACGACCAGCTCCCCGAACTCCGGGATGGGCTCCATGAGAGGGTAGTTGTCCTGGCTGTCAGGATCGATTATGAACGGCGAATCGCCGATCCCGTCCCCGCCCGGTATGTCCTGGTTGACGCCCGAGTAGTTGTCGATGCCGGTGTAGTTGTCCCAGTAGTTGCCCCCTGTGGGGTAGGTGGCGTTCCATGTGTTGGACATGACATCGTATGCCTGGATCGTGTTGTTCACGATGTTGTTGTTATATATCGCGAAGTTGACTGTGTTGACCCCGACGTACAGCCCCGCCCTGCTGCCCGCGATGCCGTTCCCGACGATGTTGTTCATGGTCACGTTGCCGCCATTGCACCGGTACAGTTCCAACCCGTGGTCGTAGTTGTTCCAGATCAGGTTGCCCGTGACATTGGTCCAGTCCGTGTAGTCCAGCCTGACACCGTCATTTGAGTTGTTGTAGAAGGTGTTGTTCGAGATCTCCGTGTTGCCAAGGGTGGCCCCGACCAGCCCGTGGGATCCGCTGTCCGAGACATTGTTCCCGTGGATCACAAGGCCGTCGCATTCCCTCAGGTTCATCCCGTTGAATATCGAAAACAGGATCGTGCAGTTCTCGATGGTAACGTCGTCCAGATAGGCCGCCTGGATGCCGGAGTATGCATTCGATATCCGGAGGTCCGATACGGTCATGCCGGTGCAGTTCGTGACGTTGTTGTTTCGGAGCTGCAACAGCTCGGAGTTCTCCGAAACAATTGCGGCGAACCAGTTGATATCGCTGACATTCATGTCGCGTACCGTCGTGTTCCTCACATGTTCGAGGTGAACCCCGTACTCGAGGCCTCCTCTGACGACGGAGTTCGCGAGCGTGCCGTTCTCGACATTGTAGATATTGATCCCCTTGGCCGAGCCGGAGAGGTTGTTGGAGTAGACGTTCACGTTCTGAATCAGGAAGTGAGCGGTAGTGTTCCTTATGACGATCCCATCCGAAGCTCCGGCATCGATGTCCCAGCCCGTTATGATGTACGGGTCGGACTCGCTGCCGTCGCCGGCGCTCACGCCGTTGATCGCCGTGAAGTTCGAGTTCCGTCAATCAGGATCGGGTTATGTGGGAAGGCTGACCCCTTTTCGGACACCAGAATTATCGCCAACATGGACGAGACTATAAGAAGCGCGAAGACGGTGATCGACTTCGCGATCCTTAGCTTATCGGACGCCCTGCCGCGGTCTCTCGGCTGCGAAGTCCCACGATGTGGAGCGTCATACGGATGAATTTTCTTATGTCCAATCAATCGATTAGTCAATCCCCTGAACCGGTTCACACCAATACCTCCCCAAGCCCGAGCACTATGCAGAAAATCACGATGCTTTTCTGCGTCGGTTGATCGGGTATAACAGTATATTGCTTTTATCCTGAGCCCAGTCATCCAGATGACTCATCCGTCGACCCAGTCATGCGATAAAATAGCGCGCCCATCCATGTCGGCGTGCCGATGCCTCACATGTGATGGTTCAGACCCTCCTCTTGAAAAGCCTTTCGAGATCGCCCGTGGTCAGTGAGATCATCGTGGGCCTGCCGTGCTCGCACGTGTATGGGTTATCGGTCCGCAGAAGCGACGAGATCAGATCCCTCATCTGGGACCTGGTCAGCTCCTCCCCCGCCCTGACCGACCCGTGACAGGCGACCTTCCAGATCAGCTCCTCGCCGAGCGGCCTTCTCCTATCGGCCTTGACGATCTCGGATAGCACGCCCCTCAAGGCCCTCTCTCCCTGCTCCTGGCCGAGGACCACTGGAACGCCGATCAGCCGGTACGATCCGCCTCCGAAAGGCTCCATCTCGAAGCCGAGGGACCGGAGGTGCTCCATGTTCTCCTCGAGCGCGTTCTTCTCGTCCGATGCGAGGTCGAGCATTACGGGGGCTATGAGCCGTTGCGAGCGGTCATCCCCCTGTTTTACAGACGACAGGATGCGCTCATACTGGATACGCTCCGCGGCTGCGTGCTGGTCGATCAGGATCAGCGAGTCCGAATCCGCCCCTGTGGCGATGATATATGTCCTCAACAGCTGCGTCAGAGGCTCCAGAGGAAAGGAGGCTTCCGCAGGCTCCTCCTCCTCGAGCCGGGTCTGCATCGGCCTCGAAAGATCGGCGCTCCTGGACGATTCTGCCCTTCCCTCTGACCTTCCGATTTTCGTATAATCCATGAGGTCCCCGAGCCTTGGCGTCGGGTCCTCGTGCCTAAAGGAACTGTCGATTGCCTGCACTATCAGCTGCCTGATCTTCTCGGGCTCCGCGAACCTTACCTCTCTCTTCGTCGGGTGGACATTGACATCGACCGAACCGGGCGGCACCTCGATCATTATGGATCCGAGGGGATGCCTGCCTTTCATGAGCCGGGTGCCGTAGCCGTCCGCGACCGCGGACAGGATCAGTGGGCTGGTCACAGGACGCCGGTTGACGTACAGGTAGATGGATGAGGACGAGCTCCGGGTCACGTCCATCGCGGTCAGCTTGCCGTCCACGGACGCCCCCTCGGACTCGGCCGAGATGTCTATGAGCCGCTTGGCCGCCCTGACGCCGATGAGCTCGGTAAGCCTGGATGCGAGATCCGGTCCCCGGAACGACTGCAAAAGCTTGCCTTCCGAATAGAGGTCGAACGATATCTCCGGCCAGGCAACCGCGTACCTGATGACGGCGGATGTAATATGGGACAGCTCGGTCTTGGTCGATGCCAGATGCTTCAGCCGTGCGGGAACATTGGCGAAGAGGTTCTCGACGGTCACGGTCGTGCCCACAGGGGCTCCGACCGGCGTAACCGAAGGCTCCGACCCGAACTCCGTGGAGATCTCGGTACCGCTCTGGTCGTCCTGATGCCTCGTCCTCAGGGTCATCCGGGAGACCGACGCGATGGATGCGAGCGCCTCCCCCCTGAAGCCGTAAGAGCGGAGCCGGTCCAGGTCATCGATGCCGGAGATCTTGCTGGTCGAGTGCTGCCCGATGGAAACCAGGGCGTCCTCGGAAGACATGCCCTCCCCGTCGTCGATAACGGAGATCGTCCGTTTGCCTCCGTCCTCCACGCGCACCTCGATCCTGCGGGCTCTCGCATCGATAGAGTTCTCGATCAGCTCCTTAACGACGGAGGCGGGCCTCTCGACCACCTCTCCCGCGGCTATCTCGTTGACCGTCTGAGGGTCCAGCTTTCTAATTCTTCCCATCTTTCTTACCCTTGGCCTTTTTTACGAGCTCGACCAGCTTCAGGTACGCCTCCATGGGCGTGAGGTCGCCGGTATTCATCTCCTTCAGCTCCGAGCGGAGATTGTCGTCCGAATCGAGCAGCCTGCTCTGCCCGGTATCGGCGATGCGCTTCCTGACCTCGAGCACGTTCTCGTCCTCGATCTTCTCGAGTATCTCCTCCGCCCGGTCCAGGACCGGCTTCGGGAGTCCCGCGAGCCGGGCGACATGCACGCCGTAGCTCCGGTCCGACCTGCCGTCCACGACCTTCCTGAGGAAGAGTATCTCCCCGCCCTTATCCTCGACCGCCATGCACTGGTTGAACACGCCGTCCAGGAGGGACGCGAGGTCGGTCAGCTGGTGATAGTGAGTCGCGAATATGGTCTTGGCGCCCGACCGCCCCCGGTCGGAGAGGTGCTCCGCCACCGCCCATGCGATGCTCATGCCGTCGAACGTGCTGGTCCCGCGGCCCATCTCGTCGAGCAGGATCAGGCTGTTCCCGGTGGCGGAATTGAGTATGTTGGCCACCTCGACCATCTCGACCATGAAGGTCGACTGCCCTCGCAGTAAATCGTCGAACGCCCCCACCCGGGTGAACACGCGGTCCACGACGCCGATCTCGGCGCTTTCCGCCGGGACGAAGCTGCCCATCTGCGCCATCAGCACGATCAGTGCCGTCTGCCGCATGAAGGTGGACTTGCCCGCCATGTTCGGTCCCGTGAGTATGACGAACCTCCTATCGTCATCGTCCAGCAGCGCATCGTTCGGCACGTACCTCCCAGGCATGGTCTGCTCCACCATGGGATGTCTTCCTCCGGTGATCTTTATAGAACGTCCCGATGTCACCTTGGGTCTCCTGTAATTGTTAATGGAGGCGGCCTCTGCAAAGGACAGGAGCACATCGAGCTCCGCGAGCGCCCCCGATACGGTCCTGATCTCCTCCGCCTGCTTGGAAACCTCCCCGCATAGGCCCGAGAATAGCTCGAACTCCAGGGCGCGGATCTTATCCTCCGCGGACAGGACGATCCGCTCCCGCTCCTCGAGCTCCGGGGTGATGTACCTCTCGCCGTTGACGAGCGTCTGCTTCCGCACATACTCAGGCGGGGCGAGGCGCGTGCTCGCCTTCGATATCTCGATGTAGTATCCGAAGACCCGGTTGTAGCCGACCCTGAGCGACTTGATGCCAAGCCGCCTGCGCTCCCGCTCCTCGAGCGACGAGATCCACTCCCTGCTCTCCCTGATCGCGTCGTTCAGTCCGTCGAGCTTTGAGTTGAACCCCGGGCGTATTATTCCGCCGTCCCGGGCAGTCGCAGGGGCGTCCTCCTTGACGGCGGAGGATACCAGGTCGCGAAGCTCCGGAAAATCCTTCAATCTGCCAGATATGTCGTTCAGATAGCCCGATCTGACCTCCTTCAATGCGCCCATTATCGCCGGGATAGACCCGAGCGATGAGGAGAGCGAGAGGAGGTCCCTGGGAGTGCCGTTCCCGTACACGACCCTCGTGACCAATCTCTCGATGTCGCGCACCCTGTCGACCTCGCCGGCCAGCTCCGTGCGCGTACGGAAGCTGTCGAGCAGCTCCTCGACCGCGTCAAGACGCCTGTCAATCTCATCTTTGGATAGCAGCGGCTCCAGTATCCATTTCCGGATGAGCCGCCTGCCCATCGGGGTTTTCGTCCTGTCCAGGACGTCGAGCAGAGAGCCGGTCCGCTCCCTGGTACGAATGTTCTCGACCAGCTCGAGGTTTCTCACCGTCGAGGAGTCGAGCAGCATCGTCCCGCTCAGCGAGTAGTATCTCGGCCTTCCGAGGAACTCCAGTGAGCGTTTCTGGGTCTTCTCGATGTAATCTACCGCGACGGCCGCGGCCGAGGAGCCCAGTGACCTGCCCTCGAGCCCTATTGATTCCAGCGATGCGATCCTGAAGGTCCTCTTCAGAACTCCTTCGGATCTCTCCGGTATGAACGCGAACTGTGGGAGATAGGTTGTGTGAACCGGAAGGTCGGAGAGCGATTCGAGCAGTCTGCCGCCCTTCAGCTCCTCCGATGCGAGAAGCTCCCTGGGCGACCTTCTGGAAAGCTCGGATACCAGCGTCTGCAGGTCCGGCTCATCCGCCATTTCCGTGACCAAAAACTCGCCGCTGGACATGTCGACGAAAGCGAGGCCGATGACGCCGTCCCCCTTAGAGAGCGAGGCGAGGTAGTTGTTCCTCGAGGAGTCGAGGATCGTACCCTCGAGCACGGTTCCGGGGGTGACGATCCTGGTGATCTCCCTTCTGACCAGACCCCGGGCCTGGCTGGCCTCCTCGACCTGGTCGCATATGGCCACCCTGTGCCCGCTCGAGAGCAGCTTTGGCAGGTATGACTCCAGGGCGTGGTACGGCACGCCGCACATGGGCATCCTTTCACCCTTGGACCGCTCCCTAGAGGTGAGCGTGATCTCCATCAGCTTGGAGCCGACCAGTGCGTCGTCCCCGAACATCTCGTAGAAGTCGCCCAAGCGGAACAGGAGCAGGCAGTCGGGGTTCTCCTCCTTCATCTGGAAATACTGCCTCATCATAGGGGTGATCTTGCCCGTGCTCCTCCCTCCGTGTTGCCCTGAGTGAGTTGGAGGGATAGTATTTCAAAATTGTTGCATGATGGGAAACAAAAAGGTCGCGGCTGCCGAATGAGAATACTTATCTGAGCCGATATACCGTTGTGCTTTCAGGACTCCGATATTATTGATGAAAGGTCCGAGAGAGCCGTTCTGGAGATTTCCCCGGAGCCATATGGCTGCGCACCTCATCCGCGAGGAAAACGTGCATCTGGCTGCGCGATGAGCGGCACCGTTGACCTGGGAGTCAACGGAAAAAGGGCCTTCAAATATCTTTTCAGTCAATGAATATTCCATGAACCAAGTGGGAAAATTCTGGGCGATCATCGTGGCCGTCTTTGTGGCGGCTGCGGGTGCTGTTACGGTCACCTCATACATGGTCATCAGCTCCGACGACTCGACGAATCCATCTACCGGAGGGCTGCTGGACAGCTTTCACGGATACGATGACCTCTTTGCGCTCCTGGAGAAGGGTGTAGACGGCGGTGGATACGGCTATTCGATCTGGGATACCAATATGGCCGAAAGGAGCACCTACGGATCCACAGACGACAGGGACTACTCGAGCACGAACGTGCAGGTAGAGGGGATCGACGAGCTAGACTTCGTCAAGACGGATGGAGAGCGCATCTTCCTGTCCAGCTACGCGAACATAACGATATTGGAAGCATACCCGCCGGAGGATATGGCGGTTAATGCGGTCATTGACATCGGGGGGATCTGCCCCGCCGACATAGACGCGAACGACATGAGCATCAGCGGTATGTTCATATCCGGAGACAAGCTGGTCGTGATCTCCAGCGCCAATCGCTGGTACCAATACTACGGCTATTATGACTATCATATCTTGAGCCTCTCCGAGCTTTCGGATGGATTCAGCGATACCGAACTCAGGGAGGGCGAATCGTTCACATTCGTCTCCGTCCTCGATATCTCCGATATAGACGATCCAGTTCTGCAGTATACGAAGGGCATGTCCGGCTGGCTCATCGATGCCAGAATGACCGCTGAGTGCGCGTACATCGTCTCGCAGGAGTACTCACTGAAGTACGACGAGAACGACTTCCTGATCCCGAGGACCTATTCCAACGGCATATTCGAGCTGATGCCCCCCGAGGACATCAACTTCGACCCCGAGACCGAGGAGTGCGGTCAGTTCTTGAACATCATGTCGATCGAACTCGAATCGGGCGACGGCGAATCCGAGTCGATCGTCACGGACAGCTACGCGCAGATGTACATGTCCCACTCCGCAATCTACCTCGCGATGCCGAAATGGATCGAGACTTTCATCGGCAACGACATGGCGAACGACACGTTCAATATCACGACCTGGCGCACGGTCACGACGATCCACAAGATCGAGGTCAGCGGGACCGAACTCAGGGTTTCTGCCCGGGGCGATGTCGAGGGAAGGCTTCTCAACCAGTTCTCGATGGACGAGAAGGCGCCCTACCTGAGGATCGCGACGACCGAGGACGAGACAGAGAGGACAAACAATGTATTCGTTCTGAACGAGGACCTGGAGATCATCGGCTCGCTCGAGGGGCTCGCCCCGACCGAGCGGATATACTCCGCGAGGTTCATGGGCGACATGCTGTACCTCGTTACATTCAGGCAGATCGACCCCCTGTTCGCGATCGACCTGAGCGACCCTGAGCACCCCGAGGTGCTGGGCGAGCTCAAGATACCGGGCTTCTCCAACTACCTGCACCCTGTGGGCGAGACGCACCTGATCGGGGTCGGACAGCAGGATTCCAAGATCAAAATCTCCCTGTTCGATGTGACAGATCCGACCATGCCCTTCGAGGTTGATAACTACACGACGGAGAAGAACGGATACTCCGCAGCGCTGTACGACCACAAGGCGGTGCTGTTCGACGTCGAGAGGAGCAGGCTGGTGATACCATTCTATTACGAGGACATCTCGAATGAAAGGCATTACGCATACTGGCAGCACTGCTCGGAAGCACTTGTGTTCGACATCTCGGTCGACAGCGGAATATCACTCTTCGGGAGGATCGATCAGACCTCGAACAACGATGTTCAGCGGTCGTTGTACATCGATGACGCGCTCTACACGATATCGGACTCGGATATCCAGGCCAACGGCTACGACGATCTGTCCTTCATTAGATCACTGTTATACGGAGGTTACAGCTACGATTACAGACCGATCCTCTACCTCGAATGAGCCCGGGAAGGAGAAGTTAATGTTAAGGGAGCCACCTATTATCCCCGGTGTTCATCCGATGCGGGTCGTGCTCGATAAGAAGTCGCTGTTTGCGCTTGCATCTGACACTAGGCTGGAGATCCTGAAATCCCTCCAGCACATGAGGAGGACCGTCTCCCAGCTGTCCGAGGAGATGCAGATGGACAAGGCCGGGGTGCACCGGCACCTCAAGAAGCTGGAGGAGGGCGGGCTCGTGAAGCGGTACGAGGATCACGGATTCGTCTACTACGGGCTCACATGGATGGGCCGCGACCTGATGTCCCCGAACGAGAACACCAAGATCGTGATCATGATATCGACCTCCTGGCTACTGGTGATATTCGCCGCCTTCTTCCTCGTCCTCGGGATGAGCCTCACCGGCCTGTACGACTCGGGTCAGGCGGGGTTCCAGCAGCCCGAGGGGGCGATTAACGACGACACGAATTATTACTACTACGGTGACTATGAAACCGATTCCGAGGACCGCAGCATCCTCAGCGACCGGGGAGACGAGCAACCCGTCCTGCTCCAATCCGGGGACAGCGCGGTCGTGGTCCTTTCCATCGCTGCCGTCCTCGCGGGCGCAGTCGCACTTCTTGCCATAAGCGCGAGAAGGCTGGTCAAGCCCAAGCAGAAGGAATCGCGCCAGACAGCTAAAGCAGAGAGAGCTGCATAAACCCCTTCCCCTTTTCAATTTCATCTTTTTCACACATTATGGTTAACAATATATGCAAGCAATCACTTACATACATAACGATGAGAGGGAAACGGCCGACGAAGGGCAGGAAAAGGAGGGCGCGAGAGCGCATTCTCGACTCCGCACTGGTGGAGTTCGGCAGGAACGGCTATAGCGGCGCCACCACCAGGGGCATAGCCGCGAGGGCGGAGGTCAACGAGGTCACGGTCTTCCGGAACTTCGGGTCGAAGAAGGAGCTGTTCAAGTCCGTCCTGCGGGAGAGGTTCCCGCTGGAGGACATCAGGAGAACGGTGCTAACGGATGTTGAGATGCCGATCGACGAGCTGCTGGCCAACAACATGAAGGGCGTGCTGAGGGTGCTCAGGGCCAACAAGCACATGCTCATGGTCATTTTCTCCGATGTCTGGAAGTTCCCCGAGATGAGAAAGGCGCTTTACGAGATCGGCTTCCGGCAGGGGATAGAATTCCTATCGGAGCTGATGGAGGCGCAGATGAGGGCGGGGCGGATCAAGAAAATGGACCCGCAAATCGCGGCAAGGTCGATAATGGGGATGATCCAGGGCTACTTCATGATCAACGACCTCCTCGGCGGGTCGGAATACGACGAGAAGGAGGAGGAGCGGTTCATCCGGGGGCTCGTCTCGATCTATCTCGACGGGGCGAGAGGGAAGCGCGGAGGTGCGACCCATGGTTGAAAATTCTTCCGAAAAAAATGATGAAAGGATGGCGCATGCGATTGAAACGACCGATTTGAGAAAGGAGTTCGACGGCCTCGTGGCCGTCAACGACCTGAGCCTGACGATCGGCAGGGGCGTGCTGTACGGGCTGATAGGGCCGAACGGATCGGGAAAGACGACCGTGATCAGGATGCTGGTCGGGATTTTGAATCAGACGTCTGGCTCTGCCACGGTTCTGGGCGAGAGGATACCGATATCCGAGAACAAGCCGAGGATAGGCTACATGCCGCAGGAGATGGGGATATACACCGACCTGACAGTCCATGACAACCTGGAGCTGTTCTCGGACTTGTACTCGATAGGCAGGGAGAAGTTCCGATCGAGGCAGCAGGCGCTTCTGAAAATGATAGATCTCGAGGGCAGGAAGGACAGCCTCGTATCCCAGCTGAGCGGCGGGATGAAGCACAGGGTATCCCTCGCATGCGCCCTCGTACACGATCCCGAACTGATCTTCCTGGACGAACCCACGGTCGGCGTCGACCCCGAGCTGCGTACCGGCTTCTGGGAGTATTTCGAGGAGCTCAAGAGGCAGGGCAAGACGATCGTGATGACCACACACTACATGGACGAGGCGCAGCGCTGCGATATCGTCGGCATGATGAGGAACGGTCGGCTGATCGGAGAGGGGTCTCCATCGGAGCTGATGCGCAGGGCCGATGCGGATTCTCTCGAGAGCGCCTTCCTCGCGTATTCAAGGGAGGGAGGGGCGTGAACATCGGACGGATGCTGAGCATCGCCAAGAAGAACCTGAGGTCGCTGAAGCACGACCGCAGGACCGTCGCGTTCATAATCATTGTCCCGCTGCTCATAATGACCATCTTCGGCTACACGTTCGGCGGGGAGATTGAGAACGTCTCTGTGAACATCGTCAATCTGGACCAGGGAATCAACGGCACCTACCTCTCCGAGCAGATCGTTGAGGAGATGTCGAAGAGGAATACGCTTAGCATACGGGAAACGCAAGACGGCGCAGACGACCGCGCCGTCGAGGAATCGACACACCTGGTCGAGAAAGGCGAGATCTGGGCGGTGATCGTGTTCGACGAGAACTTCTCCAGGGACCTTCAGCTCGGGCTGACCGCCGACCAGACGGGAGTAGGCGGGAGCCAGGGGCGCATATATCTGTATCTGGACAGGTCGAACCCGAACATCGGAGCCGCCGTGCTCACCGAGGCGCAGAGGGCGCTTCAGACCGTTTTCTTGATAGACTTCGGCATCGAACAACCGGTGGTGATCGCACAGAGCGCCATCTACGGCGAGAACGCGGAGTTCATAGACTTCTTCGCGCCCGGGGTGATGGGCCTCGCGGCGATGATGGTCACCTTCATGCTCTCGATCATATCGTTCGTCCAGGAGCGGAGAAACGCCACATTGGACCGTCTCGTCTCCTCCCCGGCCACAGAGGGAGAGATCGTAGGCGGGTACGCCCTCGCATTCGGAATCGTGGGTCTGTTGCAGTCATGCGTAATTTTGGTGACCGCCGTGCTGCTGTTCCAGATCCAGATCGTCGGCAACCCGCTGCTCGTCCTGCTGATAATATTCCTGCTCGGAATAGGGACCCAAGGGCTCGGGTTCATGCTGTCGTCAGTCGCAAAGACCGAGTTCCAGGCGATACAGTTCATGCCGCTGATCCTGTTCCCGTCCATTCTGCTCGCGGGCGTGTTCTGGCCGATAGAGGCGATTCCTGAGGTTCTGCGCGGTGTCTCGTACTTCATTCCGCTGACATACGCGGTAGAAGGATGCCGGTCGGTTATGATACGCGGTTGGGAGGCAGGTGATGTGATGCCTGAAATCCTCATATTGATCGCGTTCGCAGCGGCGATGCTGATGCTGAGCACGATGGCGCTCAAGAGGAGGGGGTAGCCTCTCCCCCTTTCCTTTTTGCTGAGGATATATGAAACGGGACGGGAAAGTTCATATATAACGCAGTTATAGCATTGATGGCAGCTTGGAACGGACTTATGGGGACGATTTGGCGAGCCCCGTCGCCTCGAGGCGGACCATAGAATGTCTTATAAATTCGATAAGCATAGGCTCAAGAACCTGAAAAATCACGGAGATACATTGGTGAGATAGGGGGAGCGACAGATGGAAGACATTGTTCCGGACGCCGAGCTGGATTGCGTCGGCCTATACTGCCCGATACCGATAGCAAGGACGAAGGAGGAGATCGACCTCTTGGACATCGGCCAGATACTGAGGGTCGAGGCGGACGACCCCGCCGCTGAGGAGGACATCAAGAGATGGGCGAAGAGGACCGGGCACGAGATACTCGACTTCCGGAAGGAAGGAAACATCCTCACGTTCCTGATCAAGAAGACGAAGTAACCGAATAGGGAGGGATCAACACGAAAGACGAGAGCATGATATTATATGTGCAGACTTCCGATCAGCCTGAGAGGCAGTACTCGCCTCTCGTACTCGCGCAGACGGCGAAAGCCATGGATTTGAACCCGAAGGTATACTATCTGGGGACAGCGCTGAAGATACTCATGCCGGGAGCGGCCGAGAAGATCAAGCTGGGCACATTTCCCAGCGTCGCCGAGATGCTGAAGAAGACCATGGACATGGGGATCGAGGTGCTCGTGTGCGAGGCGTCGAAGCAGATGCTCGGGCTCGAGAAGGTCGAGCTGATACCCGGCGCGAAGATCGTCGGAGCTGCGACCCTGAACGACCTGTCCTTGGAGGCCGGGGCGACGATGTGGTTCTGATGGGCGGGGGCTCGGATTACATCTATCTCGACCACGCCTCGATGATGCCAGTGGATCCGCGGGTAATCGAATTCGCGCGTGAGCTCCTGAGAAGCCCGGGAAACCCGGCTTCCCTTCACTCGGCCGGACTGGCCGGCAAGCAGGCTGTAGAGGACGCGCGGGAAAAAGTCGCCGATTTGATAAACGCGAAGGATCCGAGATCCGTCATATTCACCGGGAGCGTCACAGAGGCGAACAACCTCGCCATCAGGGGCGTCTCGACCAGGAACATGAACAGGGGGAAAAAGGTGGCGGCGAGTGCCATAGAGCACATCTCCGTCCTGAACTCGATGAAGGAGCTCCAGAAGAGCGGTTTCGAGTTCTCGATGATACCCGTCGACTCGGCCGGCCTGGTGGATGTCGAGGCTTTGAAGGGCGTGGTATCAAAGGACACCGTCGTGACCTCGATCATGCACGGCAACAACGAGATAGGCACAGTCGAGCCGATCAAGGATCTCGCCAAGGCGGTGCACGACCTCGGGATCTACATACACGTCGATGCCGCGGCGTCCGCCGGTAGGATACCGATCGATGTGCAGGCGGACGACATAGATTTGCTGACGCTTTCATCTAACGACCTTAACGGCCCGCAGGGCGCCGGAGCACTTTATGTTAAGCCAGGGATACGCCTGCAGCCGATCATACTCGGAGGCGGCCAGGAGAAGGGGCTCCGGTCCGGCACCGAGAATCTGTTCGCGCTTGCAGGGATGGGAGAGGCCTCCCGGATCGCCAAAGAGGAGATGAGCGCTGAGAGCGACAGGCTGAAAAGGATCAGGGACGGTCTGATCGAGGAGATCATGTCCATTGAGGGGGCGCATCTGACAGGGCACCCGACCGAGCGACTGCCGCACCACGCGAGCTTCAGGTTCGGCGGGATCGAGGGGGAGAGCATACAGCTGAACATGAACAACCTTGGTATCGCAGTGTCCACGGGCTCTGCCTGCTCCTCTATCACGCTTGAGCCGTCGCACGTACTGCTGGCGATCGGCCTGAAGCACGAGGAGGCGCACGGGTCGATGGTCATGACGCTCGGGAGGTCGAACGACATCGGGCAGGTGCCGAGGATCGCGGACGCGGTCAAGGAAACGGTGACGAGGCTGAGGGGCTTTTCGCCGCTCGGAGCGGAGTAGGAGGATCGAACATGGCTGAAGTCGGATACAGCAAGAAGGTTTTGGAGCATTTCACAAACCCGAGAAACGTGGGAACGATCGAGAACCCGGACGGATACGGCAAGGTCGGGAATCCGGTGTGCGGGGACCTGATGGAGATATTCATCAAGGTCAAGGATGACAAGATCGAGGACATCAAGTTCAGGACATTCGGGTGCGGCTCTGCGATAGCCACGAGCAGCATGGTGACGGAGCTGGCCAAGGGGAAGGCCCTTGACGAGGCGATAAAGATAACGAGGAGTGACGTGGCAGACGAGCTCGACGGGCTGCCGCCCAAGAAGATGCACTGCTCGAACCTGGCAGCAGACGCCCTTCACGAGGCGATCAAGGACTACAGGCGGAAGAGGGGAGAGAAGGCCGACGATGATCCACAGAAATCCGGGGACTGATGCGGCGAGAACCGCTCGACCGAGTGAACTCTATGCCGGACGATCATCGTAAGCGCTGGACCTACCACGACGAGGAGGAAAGAAGGAAGTGGCAGGATCCGGATAGAATCCTGAGAGGCATCGGACTGACCGCCGGGAACGTGTTTTTCGACATGGGATGCGGCGAGGGGTTCTTCACGATTCCCGCGGCCAAGATAGTCGGCCCGACAGGAAGGGTCTACGGCATTGACACGAACGACGAGGCGATCGCTAGACTCAAGGAGAAGTCGGATAAGGAAAGGTTGGATAACATCGTTTTCAAAGTCCAAGAAGGTGAGGAAAGCACGTTCTGCGACGCCTGCGGCGACTTCGTCTTTTTCGGCATCGTCCTGCACGATTTCAGAGATCCGCTGAGAGTGCTTCGGAACTCGAAACGGATGCTGAAACCTGCTGGAAAGCTCGTCAACCTCGACTGGAAGAAGGAGAGGATGGAGAACGGCCCTCCGTTCGAGAAACGGTTCAGCGAGGAGAAAGCGGCGGAACTGATCAGAAGCGCGGGCTTCAGGATATTGTCAGTGAAAGATGCCGGATCCAGGCATTACCTGATAACGGCCGTTCAATGATATCGTATAGGACCGGTACTCACTGCTTTTGGATACTAGACGACTAACCTTTTCTTCATCAGGTTGACCGCGGCTATGAACACGACGACGGTCACGATCAATATCCACGCGAGGTTGAGAAGTAAACCCCACTCGAGCTCACCGTAGGTTATCGCCCGCAGTATCTCCACGACGTGCACCAGCGGCAGGGAGACCGTGGCGATCTGCTGTACGACGACCGGGAACGCGGTTATCGGAAAGAAGGTCCCGCTGATCAGAAGCATAGGGGTGATAAAGAGGGATGTGGGATAGCTCAGGGTGTCGATGTGCGGGGCGATGGCCGTAAAGCACATCCCGATCGACCCGAACAGGAAACCTACGAGGAACGAGAAGGGGATGACGAGAAGCGCCGCGGGCAGGCTTACCAGGCCGAATGCGGACACGACCACGAGGACTATGGAACCGTATATTGCGCTCCTGGTCGCACCCCAGAGGATCTCCCCCGTTATCACCTCGTCTATGTTCAGCGGCGTCGCAACGATCGCATCGAACGTCTTCTGGTAGTACATCCTGACGAAAGACGAATAGGTGCACTCGAAGAACCCGGCGTACATCATCGAGATGGCAAGCAGCGCGGGCGCGATGAACTTCGGATACGGAATACCTTCGATATCCTCCACGAACAGCCCGAGACCGAAGCCGAACGCCACGAGGTACAGAATGGGCTCCGCGATCGGCGGAATGAAGTTCACCTTGTAGGTCTTCATGAAGATGTCCTTGTTGCGTCTCCAGACCTTCCAGGTCCTGCGGGAGATGTCCGGGAACGAGAGTATGGCCGGGGGTTTCAGTCTCTCAGCCTCCTTCCCGTCAGCTTGAGAAAGACATCCTCCAGCGTGGAGTTCCTGACCGAGGTCGACGAGATATCACACTGTTTCAGTATAGTGCCGAGTATCTCCTGGGGGCTGTCCGTGAAAATCCTGACATCGTCTCCGGAGATCTCGTAGTCCACCTTTTCACGGATGCCTTCCAGGCATCGGACTATCTCCGAGCCTCCGTTCGCCTCGATTATACTGCCCCTGATGTTGTCCCGAACGAGCGCCTCGGGGCTGCCCACTGTCAGAATGCGCCCGCTGTCCATGATCGCGATCCTGTCGCAGAGCTTCGCGGCCTCGTCCATGTAATGGGTGGTGAGTATGATCGTGATGCCGCGCGACTTCAGGTCCGCCAGCTTGTCCCAGATCAGATGCCTGGCCTGCGGGTCCAGGCCTATGGTGGGCTCGTCGAGTATGAGGATCTCCGGGTCGTTTATCAAGGATCTCGCGAGCAGCAACCTCCTCTTCATGCCGCCCGAGAGCTTGTTGATCGATGTGTCCCTCTTCGACTGCAGCTGGAAGAGCTCTATGAGGTCATCGGCCCGCGACGCCGCCTGCTTTTCGGAAATGTCGAAAAAACGGGAGAACACCACGAGGTTCTCGTAGACGGTGAAATCCGGGTCGAGGTTGATCTCCTGGGGGGATACCCCCAGCTTCTCCTTGATACTCCGGGGCTGTTCGTCGACCTCCATTCCGCTCACTTCGAGCTTTCCGGAGGATTTCGGGGAGACGCATTGTATCATCTTGATCGTGGTGGTCTTCCCGGCGCCGTTTGGGCCCAAAAAACCAAAGCACTCCCCCCTTGTGACGCTGAAGGAGATGCCGTCGACAGCGGTGAACCCGTTGAATTTCTTCACCAGCTTTTCGGCCTCTATGATATTCAAATCCCGATACACCTCATTGGCAAGGCCGTATCCTCGTTCCGAATAAAGTAGCTTCGATTTGCAGCTGCAGTAAATTTCCCCCTACTTCCCTCCGAACTGCTCATAGCTGAATATCTTATCCGGACCCTTTCTATTCTTGGATCTGATCTGCGAGGCGGCTGAATCGAGCTTCTCCCTCGGATATCCGACTGCGAGAAGCGAGACGATCCTGTACCTGTCCGGCATTCGCAAGAGCTCCCGGACTCGTTCCTCATCGAAGCTTCCCACCCAACAGGTCCCGAGGCCCTCGGCGGTCGCCGCGAGCACCATGTTCTCCATGGCGATCGAGACATCTATCGGATACCATTCCGGGGAATCCTCCCGGTCGCCGCAGCCGACGATCACAACGGGGCTCTCCCTGAGGAATTTCGCGTACTTGACCTCGCTCATAATCGCCCTCTTTTCCGCGTCCTTGACTATGACGAAGTGCCAAGGCTGCAGATTGTCGGCCGATGGGGATAGTCGCCCCGCCTCCAACACGCGCTCAAGAACATCATCCGGTACGGGTTCCGGCTCGTATGCGCGGACCGATCGCCTGATCTTTATGGCGTCCATTACTTCCATTTGACCACTCCTGAAAGGCATCAATATCGAAGTGAGATCTTCATACTTGCTAGTACCGCATCGAATAAAATGACTTCGATGTCGCCGTCGAGCATTATGATGATTTTTTAATAATTGGTTCGAGATATAGATGATCTGCGCCCGCATTATTATTGCACAGCGGCATGATCGGCCCATTTCCTTTGGCTGTATGATAAATATTTTATATCATGCAGAGCACTTAACGGATGCTCGTAGTAACGAGCAGTAATCGGGGGAGACGGGGGAGATAAGTCCAGCATGCGAAGAAAATTAAGATTGCTATTCTCTCTCTTCTGCGACTCTTCAATTGTCCTCTCATGCCGGATGACCAACCGAACCCCCATTTTTTATTCCGGGCCGGAGTGCAACGCCGTATCGGAATTGATGAACGCCAGAACATGAGCTTCCGATGATCTCTATTGGACGACCATACGATCTAGTGACAACTGCGTTAATTCGCAACGGATTTATACAATAGAACTGAAACCTAGGGCGATGAAAAACGATTTCGGCAGATTCTTGGAGAACGCAAGAAACCTTGCGGACATATTCGAGGTAGTGAAGACCGCCGTTCAGCAGACAACTGGCATGAGCAGGGCGGGTCTGATGCTCGGATTGGCCGACCTGGGAAACGATCCAAGGGGGTTCTTCGGGGCCTACCATCCGATAGGCGACAATATAATCGTGATGAACAAGACCCCGCTGAAGCGCATCAGGGAGACTCAGCCGGAGCTGTTCAAGCCGTACGCGTTCCACATTCTGCTGCACGAGTACCTGCACACGCTGGGCTACATAGACGAGGAGATGGTGAAGAAGAAGACATATCGGATAACCGAATCCGTTTTCGGACCGGAGCACCTGGCAACGAAGATCGCCTCGGACACGGTCAGGTTCATACCGAACCTCTCGTACCCGAACGTCGCCTGGAAGCCGCAGGACATCAGGATAGAGCTGGTGGAGGACTTCGACAGATCGAGCGTATGCTATATCTCATAGGTCAGCACTCAGAAAAGCAGGTGCCTGACGAGAGGGCCGAACCTGCTGTCCACGATATCGATCACGTTCTCCATTGACAGCACGAATATTTTCGGGAGCTCGATCACCATACCAGCGTTTTGGAACGGCCCGATATACGCATTGATCAGCTTGCTGTACTCCTTGAAGTTCGTGAAGGAGTAAATGGCGAACAGGTCGGTGTTGCGCTCCAAAAGATAGCATGCCTGGGTCCACCAGTCGTTTCCAGCGGCCTCGATCTTCTTCTCCAGCGTCGTCCCGTGCTTGAACTTCAGGTTCACGTAGGCGATCGTGCCGAACTCGCCTGTTAGAAGCGTGGGCACGACCGCCCTCTTGAAAAGCCCTCGCTCAAGGAATTCGTTCTTAAGCTCGTTCGCCCTGGCCCTCGACCTCCTGATCTTCTGGGCCAGCTGGGAATCGGTCGCGTTAGGGTTGTCGATCATCTCTATCAGGGCTTTCGACTCGATATTGGAAAGCGTGACCTCCTCCTTCTTGTGCTTCTTGAGGCTCAGGCTGCGCGGCTCGGGAAGGTCGAGGCAAAAGATCCGGTGCAGGCACGGAGCGAAGTTGTACGAGTTGAATGAGTGCGAGATGTCGAAAGGGAAGAATGCGTAGTTGACCATGTTTCTCGAGATCGGCCCGCTCTCGAAGAAGGATTCATACCTCTCCTCGAACCTGTCTCTTATACACATCTCCGAGCCCACGAGACCGTACT
>OMKS01001512.1_pt1 | contig 20554 bp, 10 predicted proteins | sample 1674721 | NCBI WGS metagenome assembly OMKS01 (sample SAMN06264996, study PRJEB25208) | sediment metagenome | isolation source: hot spring sediment | place: USA: California | collected 2014-09-02
GCGCGCCACGTTCATCCCGCTCAGGTCGGTCGTGCTGACCATGTAGATGTGCTCGTAAACCGCGTCCATGGCCGTCAAGATCGGCTCTTGCACGACGGGGTCCATCCCCTGAATTTCCGGCTGCGTCATCACCTGCTGTAACGCCTTGACGTTGTAATCGAGCCACAGTCGCACGCTGGTCGCCAACAGGCGGTTGGTCGCGCTCAACGTTTCAGCCGACTGCGTTTCAATGACCACGGAAGAGCGGAAGATAACAAAGCCGACGAGTGCAAGCAGAATGGGAATGGCAATTGCCAACGTCAGCACGGTTAGGCGTGGCCGCAAGCGCCCGCGTTGCGCACGACGTTCGGAAATCATTTGCTGGAACGCGGTGTAGGCATAACCGAGAGCAAAGAACGTGGTGGTGATGACCGACGTTGCACCTGACCCGATGACAGCGCGCGGTCCAAACTGTACAGCAACCGCGAGACATTGCGTGATCAGCAGCATCCAGGCCAACTGGCGCGTCGCGCGTGGCATTTCGCGGCTGATAAGCGTCCACAAGATTGGCACAAACGGCAACAACGAGAAGACATAGACATAAAGCGGCCGGATAACACGCGCCACACTCCCGGCCTCGTACACGCCGCTGGCGATATAGCCGCCGGTGTAGCTCGCAGCGTCCAGGCCGACGTACCACAATCCAGTGTTTCGGAGAACATCGAGGGCGGTCAACACCATCGGCAGAAAGACGAGCGTGTGCAGAAGCCACCCTAACCACTGCCGTCGCCCTTGCATCCACTGCGGTTTAAGCAAAACTATGGCCGTCAAAAGCAATCCTACTTTCGCCGGCTCCGACGTCATCGCCAAGAGCAAGGTGGGTAAGACAGCCTCCGCAGCTTGCGCAGCACCAAATAACATCCCCATGCCGAGGTTATTGACGGCAAAGATGAACAGCAGGAGGCTGACATGATGATTGGCTGTATGCCGGCTATTGAGGAGCAATATGTACAAGGCCAATACCAGCTCCAACAAACCTGCCAGCCACGCTGCAACTTGCAGGGTCTCGTTCGTCAACAGGGGATTCATGCCTCGACCTCCTCTGCAGCCGTTTCCACCAACGCTTCGCCGCTTAGCCGCACCTCGACACGGGCAAAATTCAGGGCGCTGACCATTTCCCGGACGGCGTTCTGAAGCACCTGGTCGATGTCCAACGAGCTGCGCATCCGCGCGTTCAATTCACCGCTGACCTGTTCAAGGACGGCCGCGCGGCGTGATTCCTCCAACAGCCGGGTGCTTTCCAACGCCGCACCCAGGCGTGCCGCGACCTGTTCGACCAGGACGACAGCTTCAGAAGGAACCTCCGGGTCATCGAAACGCAGGTTGAGCACGCCGAGGACTTCGTTGCGCACCCGGACGGGGACGCTCAACGCGCCCTGCATCTGGCCGGCGTCTTCGTCAACCTCAACAGTGCTCTCCGGCACGACGCTGGTGGTAACGGTCTTTCGCTGCTGTAGGGCAACTCGTGCTTCGGGCAATAGCTCAGTCGCCGGTTCAACATCAACCAGGCGATAGCGATAGCCAAAGGTGTTACGATAATTCTCCAGGAAGTCGCGCCACGATTCCCGGGTCAGTTGACCGGTCGCCAGCTCGAGTTCGCGCATATTCTCTTCCATCCGGCGCAGCAAGCGGGCATTCTCGATCGCGTTGGCAAGCTGGTCGGCCATGGTCTGGAGCGTGGTGATGTCTTCCTGGGTGAACGCACCCGGTCGCGTGTCCTGGATCGTCATCGCGCCAATCGCCCGGCCCCGGCTGAACAGGGGCAGGGCCAATTCGGAGCGCGTTTCCGGCAGCAACGGGTTCCGGCGATGCGTAGCTTCACTTTGCGTATCAAACGTGATGCGCGCTTCGCCCTGGGCCACGCACATACCGATCATCGAAGCGCCACCCACTTCGAGCCGGTGATTGCGCGCCAACATCGCGCGCCCGGCCTCCCCGGTGCCGGCCCGCAAGATGGCCCAGCGTTGGCTCTCGTCCACCAGGAAGATGCCGACATAGTAGAGGTCAAAACGCTCGCGGATCAAATCCACCGCCTGCGGCAAGAGTTCATCCAACGTGAGGATAGACGTCGCCACCCGTGAGATTTCGGACGCCGCGAGGAGCCGGGAGGCACGTCGCTGGATATCCGAAAGCAGCCGCTGCGTCTCCAGCGCCAGGCCCATTTCCGTGGCGATGGTGCGCACCAGCGTGAGATGATCCTCGGTCCAGGCAGCATCTTCCGTAGCCTTGAAGCCCAAAACGCCAACGATTTCCTCACCGTATAGCATGACCGGCGCGGCCAAAGTCTGCCCGCCATCCGGGTCTTGTGTCACCACCACGTCACCTTGCTGTACAGCTTCGGTCATCGGCGCGAGCCAGGCCGTATCGGTAACATCGCGAGATTCATCGGAGTAGAAATAGCCCGACACGGGTTCGGCGCGTTCCTCCCACGCGCCCTGAATGTAACGCCGTTGCGCCACCAGCACATCGCGCAACGCCTCTTCGGCGCGGCGCTCTGCTGCCTCTGCCTCAAGTTGCGTGCGCTCCTGCTCGCGGGCCAGCAACGCCCGGAAGATCACGTCGCTCAAACGCTGCCTCAGACGCGCATATAATCGCCACTGCTGGCCACCCCACACGACCACAAAGCCAAGTTGGTGCTCTTGCAGGAAAAGCGGTAGGATCATAGCCGTCCGCCGGCGTTCATCGAACAAGATTTTCCTGGGGACTAGCAAACGGGGGGGGAACAATGGCCCATCGAGATACAGTTCAACCTCTGGCGTGTAATCAGCGCGATAGGTATCATACTCGAAAAGCAGGCGCGCATACTCCGCCAGAGGGTTTTCGTCTTCATATAACGATACAAAGCAACACTCAATGCCAATGATGGGGAATAAGCCATTCAAGGCCGGCGCCAACTCTTGCAAGTGCAAGGGCGTGCCCAACGTGTCGTCAATCTGCGCCAGGAGCGCTTCCTGCTGTTCGAAGAGTTGCCGCCGGTACGCTTCCTGGCGTCGCTCTGCGTCGCCTACCAACAAACGTGCTTGTTGAAGCAGGTCTTCAGCACGATGACGTGTCTCAGAATCACCCAGGTAGATCAAGGTGTGACGCCGCATCTCTGTGAGAAGGTGATGCCAGGCTCCAAAGCTCTCCCCTGTGTAACGTGCCTCGCGCAAAGCCTGGTCGAGAAGGGTCAAAAAATCCTCAGACGATGATTGTCCTTGCACGGCAGACATGAAGGCGGCCCACATCGGTTCGGGAACGTCCACGAAGGGTGGAACAGGCTCGTCTACACCTTCAACCTTTGCTTCGACCGGAATTTGCTGCACCGCCCCCGGCAGACAGCCACACGACCGGCGCACAACCAGCTCGGCCGGCACCATCGCTCGCTCTTCCACCGGTTCACCACGCAACAGGTGCAACGCCATCTGCACAGCCCGGTATCCCATCGCCTGGGTCGGCTGCCGCACGGTCGTCAGCGGAACGTCCAGGTTCTGCGCGGCGAGGGAATCGTCAAAGCCCACGACGACCACATCTTCGGGGATGCGCAAACCGTAGCTCCTTAGCACTCCCATCGCTTGTATCGCCATATCGTCGTTTGCGGCGATGACGGCCCAGGGCGCGGTGTCCGCCTCGTCACGCGGCGCCGCCAGCATCCGTGGCCACAAAGCCTCCATTGCTTCCCGGCCAGCGGAGAAGTTGCCGATCTCAACGAGATCGGGATTAAACGGGATACCGTATTCTTCGAGCAGCGTCGTATAGGCGCGGTAACGTTCATCTGCATCAAAGTTACTCACAGGGCCACGAATGAAAGCCAACCGGCGACATCCATGCACTTCGATCAAGTGCTTGATGTTAGCATACATGCCGCTGTAGCCATCGACCAGAACGGCAGGCATGCCTTCTTGCAGCATCACGATGCCAATGAGAGGAAGAGCAAAGGCTTGAAGAGTATCAATATACGCACTGAATGTTTCAGGTTTAACTGTATAAGCGATGTTGCCAGAGACGATAACGCCGTCCAGCATATCGGCATCCGGCAAGGCATAAATCGCATCCCCTCCCTCGACGCCTTCCTCTCCCAACGTGCTGATCACGTAGCAGAGCAAGTTGATGTCGAGTGCCTCAGCCGCGTCCGTCACGCCCTGTAACAGCGATTGGCCCCACCATGAGGTGGTTTCTCCAATCAGTAACCCGACGGTAGGACGCGTCGTCACGTGGTGACGCGCGTCACGGATAATTTCAGGAGATATTTCGCGTGTTCTCGTCTGAAGAACCATAGTCGCTCCTAGTTCGATCCGGTGTCGCCCTGCGCGCGGGCTTTGGCGCTGACATCCAGCAGTTGCTCGCGCGTCCCCAGACGCGCCACCGCAGATGAAGCGCCGAGCGCCTGGCTCAACGCCTCCAACGTCACACGGAGGATCGCCTCGGTGTCCGGCGCCTGACGCACGCGATCGGAAATGGAACGCGTCGTCAACAGGTCGCTCAACGCCGCTTGCGCCCGCCGGCGCGCAGCATCCATATCCCGCTGCGCCTCTTCCTGCTGCTGCACCAGCAACGCCCCCATAAGCGCGCTACTGATCTGGCGTCCGAGAGTCTCGTAAATCTCGCCCTGCTCCGACCCGGCCTCGAAAAGCGCAAAGCCCAGGGACGTCTCCTGGAAGTACAACGGCACCAGGACCAGCACCGAAGATTGATCCCGTGACAATAAGGCCTCCGGCAACAGGTGGTGCGCGGGGTAGACCTGGCCTTCAAGTCCCAACGGATCGCGGCCTTCTTTGTACGCCAGCACCAGCCGCACGTGTTGCCGCATTGGCTCCGTATACAGCGCGATGTAGATGCCGGGAATGCCCAGATGCGGCAATTCGCCGGCGATCAAATCGAGTAATTCGGTCATCTCGAAGGTCGTGACCAATCGCTCACCAATCACGCGCAACTGATTGACGTAAGCCGCGCCGTAATACTGTTGTGACGACTGCATCTGATGGGCCACATCCGCCACGAAGGCCATCGCCTGTTGCCAGGCGCCTTCAGCGCGCCGCATCTGTCGCATCTCGGTCAGCGTGGGCTGCATACAACGACGCAGGGTGAAAAGTAGCCTGCGGCCCAGCCCCACCAAATCGTAACCGTTGACGTGCAATTGTCGCAAAATAGCGTAGAGGACGCTCAATAAGCGACTAGCCGGGCCACCTGGCGGGCCACTGATCGCTGCCTCAAACGCTTCCAACATCTCTGCAGCCCAGTTTGTGCCGAGGATTTCTGCTGCCGGCCCCAGGCTCTGCGATAATTCGTCAATGGCGCGCAGGCGGGCTTCCGGTGAAGGTGCAGCAGGTGGACCTCCGAGCGGACCACCAGCGGGACCTCCGAGCGGACCGTCCGGGGGGCCTCCGGGTTGAGGCATCCGGGCCGCCTCACCGACGTCAGCCAGCGGCGACACAAAACAGCCGCACGACTGGCGCACAACCAATTCGCCTGGCACAATTGTAGATTCAACAAACGGCTGTCCCTTGATCGCCGCCAGCGCGGTTCCAGCCGCCACGCGGCCCATTTCAAAGTTAGGCATGCGCACGGTAGTCAAAGGCGGCATGGCATAGGCGCTGTCTTCCACATCATCGAATCCCACCACCGCCACATCCAGAGGGACGCGGATGCCCCGGCGATGTAGCTCCTCTAACGCGGACAGCGCCATATTGTCATTTGAGGCCACGATGACCTCGAAATCGAGTGTGGGCCGCAGGCCACGTTCGTCCAGCAGCACGCGCACCGCGTTGGTCCCGGCCTGCGGCGAAAAGTCGCCCGGGAGGACGAGGTTTTCATCCAGAGGAATGTCATATTCGGCCAGCGCCGCTTCATAAGCCGCATACCGGGCATTGGCCGGAGGATTGGTTGGCAGACCGCCAATGTAAGCCAGATGACGGTATCCGTGAACCTCGATCAGATGGCGCAACATCGCCATCATACTCTGATAATTATCCACCATAACTCCGGGATAGCCTTCGTAGTTACGGTGCAGGTTCACCACTGGCAATGGGCGGTAATAGCGGTTGTAGAATACCTCGAAAACCTCACGTGTGGGCCACCATTGCACCAAAATCAGACCATCAAGGCGCTCCGGGCTGATCAGATGATGCACCGCATCGGGGCGATCATCTGCAACATCGCCTTCCGCTCCCACCTCGCCGGTATTGAGGATGAACATATCGACATCATGCTGCCGCGCCACCTCTGCCGCGCCGAGCCACCAGGCCGTCGCACCGGAAACCTGATGCGTCACGACGCCCAAAGCTGGTCGTTTTTTACGTTGGGTAGGAACCCCATTGGCTGGTATTTGCCCTTCATCATGGTTCATTAGGGTCTCTCCACACTATGCCTGACGCGACGTTCGCGCCGCATCACTTGCGTCTAAATCCGAGATCGACTCGGGAAGATCGAGGTGCACAGCAACTTCGGCGACGCCTGATAGGCGTCCCAGTTCGCGCGCCACCGTCTGCAACATCGTATCGACGTCCAGCGCGCGCGTAAACAGGTCGGCAATTTCGCCAACTTGAGCCTCGCGCATAGCGCGCAGACGGCTTTCCTCAAGTAGGCGCGCCACTTCTAGAGCTTGTGCGATATCCTGCACGGCGCGCGTCACAAATGCCACATCATAACTGGACCACGGTTGCGCTGCGTCGCGGCACAGACGCAACGTGCCAAAGTTCTGACCGCCGGCCAATTGCAGTGGCGCGAAAAGGGTATTATCGGCATCCACGTATGGCTCAGACACTGTTCGGGGGCCAGGCTCCGGTGGCGCAACAGCGCGTGTAAGCGGAGCAGTGTCCGCGGGCGTGTAACGATACCCAACAACCGGTGACGCGCGCAGCGTCCAGCCCCGCTGTAGCTCTTGATCGTATGAGCGCTGCAATTCACGTAACGTACGCTGGCTTTCGGCAAACAATTGCGCGTTGCGAATCGCCACGGCGATCTGGTCGGCCAGGATGCGTAGCGTGGCGATGTCCTCAGTACCAAACGCAGCGGCCTCCTCACTCTGCACATCCAGCACACCGATGACCTGCTGCCCGAAAATCAAGGGCAACGCTATTTCCGAGCGCGTGTCAGGCAAGTCAGGATTCTTCACCCACACCACATCTTCATCAACGTCCAACGCGATCCGCGCGCGACCAGAACTAGAGACGTAGCCCACAAGCCCCTCTTCTCCCACCCGCAAGCGGTGTCCGCGCGCCAGCATGCGCTGCCCGCCTTCCGAAGAGACCGCATGCAGCACTGCCCATTCGCGGGCCGCGTCAATCAAGAAAATGCCAGTATGATAGAAGCCAAACCGCTCTGAAATCAGATGCGCCACACGCTCCAGAAGCGCGTCCACATCCAGGATCGAAGTTACGATCCGGCTAAGACCGCCGGTGATCGCCAAATACTCGGCGCGCCGCTCGACTTCCTGCGTGCGTTCAGCCACTCGCGTCTCCAAATTGGCGATCAGCTCATTCAAGCGCGCCGTCACGGCGTTAAATGCTTCCGCCAGTGTGCCAATCTCATCTTCGCTTTCGACGACGGCCACGCGCGTCAAATCTCCGGAGACAATAGCCCGGGCCGTCTCCGTCAAAGATGCGATCGGCAGGAAGGCCTGGCGAACGGTGAAGAACCCCAAAACCAGCAGGATGATCCCGCCGGCCGCAATGATGATCCACGACAGCATCACAAACTGCTGCATATCCTGTGCGATGACGGCCTCTCGCTGTTGTACCACGGCGACCCATCTCACCCCTCCCAAAGTGGTCGGATAAGCCCACCAACGTACGCCTTTATCGTCGGTGAAGACGATTAATTGGTTACCCTGACCACGGCGAATCGCCTGCACCGGCGCTTGAAGGCGATAATCACGTATCGGATCATCCTCGGCAATCAAAGTAAAATCCATATCGGAATTGACAACGACACGATCGTCACGGTCTACCACGTAGATGATGCCGGTTTCGCCCAATTCGACCACTGCCAGGCGCAGCACTTCTTGCAGATTCCGCACCGATAGATCACCCCGTAGATTGATACCGCCGACCAAAAGATGCGCGATCGCCCCCAAGCGGTTCGTGGCGCTGCGTTGCAGCAAAATGCGCGCCTGCACGTCGACCAGCATCACACTGACAATCATGACCGGTAAAGCGATGATCATAAATATGGCCGTCAACCGGTTGCGCAGCAGCCCGCGTTGGAGACGACGCTCCGCGAGTATCTGCGCAAGGGCGATGTACGCGTATGCACCCGCGTAAATCAAGGGGACGAGAACCGTCCTGACCACGGGGTTCAACATCCCAACCAAAGCGCTCTGGACGATCATCGCAACCAATGTGGTCAGGGCAATCATCCACGCCCAACGGCGCACCGGAGGAGTGCTGTGCTTATCCCGCAGTACACTAAATGCGACTATAAGCGGCGCTAGGCCAAAGACAAAGCCATACACGATAATGACCGGCATATACAATGTTGGAGATACGTAGTCCTGAACAAGTAAATAACCACCGGTGTAGGTCGCCGTGTCGATACCCGTGTACCACAATCGCGTCCCGAACACAGCGTCGATAGCCGTGATCACCAGTGGCAGCGCGAGGGCCACGTAACAGATCTGCCAGGGCCAGCGCCGCCGTCCCGCCAACCAGGCCGGTTTCAAGAGCACGACGGCTGTGATCGCGGCCGCCGGGAGGATAGAATAGACTATGGCCGCAAACAGGTACGTCGGTATGCGTGCTTGCTCGGCACTGTCGGCTGCCACGAGCAAGCCCACAGCGATGTTGTTTACCGCCAACAGCGCCATCAGGAGACTGACGTGGCGGTTGGCGCTGTGACGCACGTTGAGGACCAGCATGTATCCAGCCAGGATGATCTCAACCAGCGCAAACAGCCAGGTGATAAGTTGTAAGATTTGGATTCCCGAAGACAAGTTCATCGGCAACGCCCCTCTCCACTCAAGAGACAGCACCTCGTCATTGACTCATGTTTAGCAAAAACGACCAGATCAGTCGACATCACCCACGACCTCGCCCTGCTCACCAGCCGATGGCAACGGCTGCCCACTGGGCTTTCCCACACCCTTCGGTGTCAGATATAACTGCGCTTCACTCGCACCCAGGAAGCGGCCTAATTCGCGCACGCTCTGTTCCATAATGATTTCAGGACTGGGTGTCTGCCAGATCAAGTCACCGAGATGGCTAAGCTGTTCGTCATAGAGCGCCTGTCGCCGCGCTTCGACGAGCAAACGCGTGTTATCCAGTGCCACAGCCAAACGATCCGCTGACATCATAATCACGCTACGGGCATCCGTATCCCAATCCCCTTTCTCGATTGCGCGCGTAAAAGCCAGATACCCTAAAGCAACGTCGTGCGCCACCAGGGGAACGACCAGCAAGTAGACGCCGTCCGCATCAAGCCGCGTAGAGCAAGGGTGCTTCTCAGCCAGGGCCTCCTGCGCCAGCGTCGTCACCTGTGAAGCGGTGACCGGAACGCCCGCTGCCGCATGCACGGGTGCCGACTCGAGCAAGGTGCGCCAGGAAGTCAGCGCATGTTGCGCATACAGCGCCCGTGTTTCCTGTACCTGTGTCTGCGTCTCCTCTAGCGAACGCAGCATATCAAGGGCAGTCGTCACCTGACTGACGATAATACGGAAGATTTGTAGGTCTTCATCAGAGAAGGCAGGGTGCACGCTATGCAAATCCAACACGCCCAACACCTCGCCGCGCGCGCGCAATGGTAAGCTGATCTCCACACGGCTGTCGGGGAACTGTGACAGTTCCTCGGGTAGTGGCAGTGCCATCTGCTCTTTCCCTACCTGCGCCGCCCGTCCTGGCGCGTTCCGTGCCCCAACGGGGATTTCAGCAACCGACCCGAAAAGGGTAAGGTCTTCCCCCAGTTGACCGGAAGTCGCGGCCAACCGCAACGTATCGCCGGAGCGATCCATGAGAAACAGGTTGGCCTGATAGATGTCGAAGGTCTGTGCAATTTCACGCACGACCCGCCAGATCAACTCATCACGTTGGCGCAACGAGGCGAGCACGTGGCCCAGATTGGCCACCCACCCCAATTGCTCCGCGTGACGTTGTTTGACTTCTGCTTCACGTATGGCCTGTTCACGATCCTCTGCAAGCTCCCGCGCCATATCCTGACTGTGGGCCAACGCCTCTGCGAGGCGTGGGAACAGATAGAGTTGCGAGGCCACAAAAAACGCATTGATCATCAAAAAAGTGAATGTGCAACTGAGCCACGCAGCCGGTTTGTCCGACAATAATTGAACGTCAGCGGGAATGTCCCAAGCTCCGACCGAGAACAGCAAACCGGCAATCCCCATGGTGACAACGGCCACAGCAATACTGATCAATGCGGCGCGCCGTCCCAGGAAAACTGTCGCAACAAAGGAGAATCCCAACAGGAAAATACGCGCATTGCTGCTCAACCCGGCGCGCACCAACGAAAGTACGACCAAGCCATAGACAATCGCCAGCAACGTACCGGTTTGCAATGCGTACGGCGCCTTTTTCCAGAATCGCACGATCCCCAAAATGACGAAACCCAAGACATAGAAAGGGATGAGCCAGGCGCGTCCATCTTTCCACACGTAATACGCCGCAATCAACAGCGCCGGAACGGCAACGGTGAACACGATCCGCAAGACCCCGTCGAGCAACTCATGTTGCCACTCGCGGACTTCAGCAGGATATCCGCCCTTTTGTCTTTCACTCATAGCTTTACCCATCCACTTGTGAGATCAATATCGCGTCAGCCGTCGTTGTCCTGCGTGGCACGCGCCTCCGGCAAAGTCAGCTTGGCGACCACGCCATCGGCATGCACAACGTCCTGCAGCGATTGCGCGGCCTGGGCCAGCATCGCCTCCAGATCGGGTGTCTGCAGCACACGCTCACTGAATTCGCGCAACCACTGTTCCTGTGCCAGGCGCGTTTGCGCCTCACGCAGCAACGCGATCTTTTCCAGCGTTACGCCGCCGAACTCTCCGATAGCGCGGTAGATTTGCGTCTCAAGGGATGTGCTACGGTGCGCGCCGTCGAAGCCGACCATCACCAGGCCGTAGAATTCCGTGCCCACACGCAAAGGGATCAAGGCTACGCTGCGGCTTCCCCCGCCAAACGCCGTATCCTCGACCAGACGCCGACAGAGATCAGTGCAAGCGGTTTCCAGTGAGTCCGGTGGGACGCCGACATCAGGTATGGACAACGGTTTCTCCAACGTCATCCCTAGCGCCAAAGCTGCGCCGAAATTCTCCGCCGCGTCGCCCTCGGCTATACGTTGAACATTCAATGCCCCCTCGCGCAGATCGGTCACGCGGTATGCAGTCTGACGTGCGGCATCCCGCGCCCCTCCAGCTTTCTGCACAATGTAGGCACGCCCTGGACGAAATCCCCGAACAAGCTCCAAAATGGCGGTGTGAACCTCCGCTTCCGTATGCGCCGTTCCCAAACGCTGTGTCAGGCGGAAGAAAGGATTAGCCATCTCCAGAACAGAATTCTCGTCGCTCAAACGTCGCGCATTATCGAGCGCTACGGCCACTTGCCAGGCCAGTCCTTCCAGTACACGGAGGTTGTCCTGATCAAAGGCCATTTCCTCGGAACTGTGAATGTCCAAGATGCCCAAAGCTTCACTTCCGATAACCAAAGGTAACAGCGCCGCCGACTGTGCCGCCGGCAAGCCGGGCTGTGCCAGGTGCGCTACATCGAGATCGGCGTCTACCGTTCCGGCGTCCACTCTGGCGATGTAAGGTTGGCGTGTTTCAAACACGCGCCCGAGTATGCTTTCACCAGTCCGCTTGAGGCGATAACCCTCAGCCACCAACTTGCGCCCGGCAGATGAAGAGGCCGCGCGCAGCACAAGCCACGCACCGGTCTCATCCGGCAGGAAGAGCGCCACGTGTGGAAAGTCCAAATGCCGGCTAATGAGCTGCACAGCCTGCTCCAAGAGTGATGCGACGTCGAACTGCTGCATTAACTCCCGCGTCACTTCCACACCGGCGTCGATGTACATCGCCTGACGCCGCAAACTCAAGTTCGAATCCTGCAACACGCGCATCCGCTCCGCCAGATCGTGCTGGCGCGCTTCCAAATCGGCGGAGAGTTGTGCACTGCGCTGCAAACTATCGAAAACACGTGGCGCTACCACGCGCAGGATGCGTGCGAACAGAGCCTGCCGCCACGGCATCATCCGCGCCAAGGCGTCAGTCATTTCTTGGGTCGAGGCTTGTTTCTTATTCATGTTTCTCCCGTGGAGCGAACGTCACCGTCACTGGCTAGTTGAGGTGCAGCATAGCAGGGTATGGAAAAGGTGAACGTACTTCCCTTACCCACCTCGCTCGTGACCCACATCTGACCACCATGCATTTCGACAAACTCCTTGCTCAATGCCAATCCCAAACCCAGGCCGGCTTGCCAACGCCCCTCTTTGTCCATTGGCGTTAGCGCCACGCCCTTCTCGAAGCGGACGAACAACCGCTCGAAATCCTCCGGAGGAATGCCTACACCCGTGTCGCTCACGCTGACGTAGACCAGGTCTTCAGTACGCCACGCTTTGATGACAATCTGACCACGCTCCGTAAACTTCGCCGCGTTGTTGAAGAGATGAACGAGAATGTGCCGCAACCGTGCCGGATCGGCATGTAACACCGGCAAGTCCTCCGGAATATCCTGTAACAGTTCGATATCTCTTCCGCGCACCAGCGCGCTCGCGGTAGGCATCATCCCATCAACCATTTCCTGCAAGACAACCTCCTGCAAACGCAGTTCCATCATGCCAGCCTGAATCTGCGAGATGGCGAGAATGTCATTGATCAAGAACAAGAGCCGCTGACCGTCGTCGTAGATGCGCTCAAGGTCCTGGACTTGCTGCGGCGTCATCGGCCCATCGATGCCTTTGATCATCAAACGCGAAAAGCCGATGATCGTATTGAGCGGCTCGCGCAGCGCGTGAGACATATTCGCCAGAAAACGGCCTTTGAAGACTTCGGCTTCTTCCAATCGCTGTGCCGCCAGACGCTCACGCTCGTAGGCTCTGGCGTTTTCTAACGCGATTGCGACTTGCCCGGCGAGCAATTCCAGGATTTCCAACTCGTCCTCTTGAATGCCCTCGCGTTCGGTACTCAACACCGCCAGCACCCCAGATATACGATCCTCCATCCGCAGCGGGATGGCCACCCGGCTCAACGTGCGCCGGTACCACTCCACGGTTTCATCCGTCTCGTGCTGATCGACTTGCGGTTGGCGTTTGCGGGCAGCGCGCTCGATGATCGAGCCATCACCGGCATACACGCGCTCGCTCCAGCCACCCTGATCACCCGCATCCGTGACGGTGTCGCTGCGCATCGCCGGACTCAAAGCGCGCAAGCGAATTTCGCCGCCGCCGGGTTCCACGATGTAGATCGCCACCGACGCGTAAACGAAACACTCGCGGATCAAATCTGCTACCTGGTTAAGGAGCAATGCCGGATCGCGTATCGATGTGATTGCCTGCCCGACATCTTGACTGGCCTGCAAATGCAGAGCGCGGCGCTGAATCTGGTAGTTGGCCTGCTGCAAACGCTTCGTGCGCTCGGCCACCTTCTCTTCCAGTTCTTCATAGAGCGACTTCAAATCCGCCGCCATATCGTTGAACACAAATGTTAAAATGCCGATTTCGTCACGCGACGTCACTTCGAGGTGCTGGGCCAGATCGCCTTCAGCCATCGCCACCGCCGATTCGGTGAGACGGATGACCGGGCGCGTGATCTGCCGGATGACGAACGCTGCGATAATTGTCGTTGCCAGCGCTACAGCCAACACAAGGGCGATCAACGTCGCCGCGATACGATTGGTGGACTCCAGCGTCTCGGACTGCGCCTGTTCGACGAGCACGCCAATGTCGTAATCCGCCACGTGATGATACGCACCGATCACCGGGACACCCAGGTGATTGACGTACACCCCGTCCCCTGCCAGTTGCGGCGGTTCGCTACGCTCAACCAGCATCGTCGCATCTGTGCCACCCGGCCAAATCCATGAGTGAAAGATCAGATAAACTTTTCCCGTCTCGCCAATCAGCGCTTCGTCAAGCAAGAGATCGTAGCGGATTGTGCGCGCCATCGCCGCGCCACTCAAACAGAAAACTAACGTTTGCGACTTAGTTTCCCCCACCAGTAACCATAAATTGGAATCTGTACGCGACAGGACAAATTGTCCCTGGGGGGAATCGGCGTCTTTATCCGAAGCCGTAAGTGACGAGATGGACGCACCTGCAGACGCTACAACCAAAGGGGCGCTATGGCACGTACCCACCATCCACAAAGGCTGCCCATTCTGATCAACGAGCGTCGCACCGAGCAAATCGGAATTCTGGTCGCTAAGCATTTTCCACCATATATTATGCCTGGTACCAGAGAAATCTTCTTCAAGAGCGGCGAGCAGCAATTGCTGGTGCGTGCGTGCAAACCATTGGCGTAACTCCTCGCCTTTTAAGGTCGCCACTGCTTGCAGTTTGCTTTTGACTTCCTTCTGAAGGCTATCGCGATTGCTCTTCGCAGCATAACCTCCGATCAAAGCTAAAGGAAGGATGGTTAAAATAAGAAAGGCGGTTAGCAGGGTTCGCCCCAGTCCTCCACGCATTCCCGTCGTTGGGATTGAGCGCAGTCCTCGTGGAGCCTGAACGCCGGCTTTTACTCCCGTTCCCATACCTCCTCACCCTGTAAAACCCGCCGAACTTGTTCTGGAAATCGATCTGGGTCCAAGGGTTTGCCAATAAAACCATTGAATCCGGCTTCACGCGCACGGGCCACATTTTTCAACGACACATCGGCTGTCACAGCCACAATCGGCACTTCCTGAAAACGGGGATGCGAACGTAACGAGGCCAGGGACTCATAACCATCCGCATCGGGCAAAGCAATGTCCATCAGGATTAAGTTGATATCGCCTAACGTCTCAGCAAACTCAAGTACCTTCCACCCCGAAGCCTTCCATTCACATTTTTTGACACCGAGAAAGGCCAACAATCGCGTCATCAAGATAAAGTTGTTGAGGTTGTCCTCAACAATCAAGATGACAGCGTTCGCTGGGGCAATCGGTTTCCATTTCATAACGTACTTCCTGAGACGAAGTCCAGGGACTAAGCTCCTTTTCTCTTGAGGAAGCGCGCAATTTGATTCGGCAGCTCATCGACGTCGATCGGTTTAGGGATGTAACCGCTGCACCCGGCTTCTAGTGTTTTCTCGCGATCACCCTGCATCACATTCGCCGTCATCGCGATGATGGGGACAGTTGCTAGTTCAGGAATCGCCCGCATCCGCCGCGTCATCTCATAACCATCCAGGTCAGGGAGGTTCATGTCCATCAAAATGAGGTCCGGTTTCTCACGCAGGGCGATCTCAATGCCCGTCGGCCCATCCTCAGCCTCGAAAACATCATAATCTTCAACCAAGAGAATGCGTCGTACTAGCATACGATTCCCAGGGTTATCTTCAATATAGAGAATCTTTTCACCCATGTCCACCTCTGTATATGTGTTACGACTTAATTATAGCATGAAAGGGTTTCGTGAAATCACTTCAATGATAAACGTTTGGTTAATGTTTGAGAAATGTTAACCCTCGCCACGACTAACATAATGTTGATGGCAAACGGCAGGGTAACTTACAACACAGATTTGTTTACCTAATTATATCCTTTTACGAACAATAACACAACTTAAACAGGTGTAAAGAATTAGTGTCATTACTCCCAAGATACTCAAGCCTATCCCCAGCGCCAGCCACGTCGAACGATACGTGAAGGTGATACGCCACGCGCCGGGTTCTACCTGCACGCCACGGAAAAGGATGTCAGTGCGCCGTACCTCCGCACGCACTGCCGCTGCCATGTCGGGAGCGAGCGGTTGCACATCCACTTGCCACCCAGGATACCACACATCCGTCAGGATGACCAACGCGGGCGCGCCGGCGAGCACCTCCACGACGACGCGTCCTGGTGCGTACGCCACCACCGTGACGGAACCAGCTTGTGCATCCGGCAGTTTCTCAACCACCGGTTCATCGCAATTCACGACGACAGCCTGCGTCGCTGGATCGAAATCTGGATCGCGCATCACGTCCAGCGCCGCTGCGTCCGAAGCCACACACTGGACGTCCTGCACCAGAAAAGCGCGCGGCAGCACGTGCAAATTCTCGTAGATCTTGACATCGCCGGAATGAACCAGGCGGAAGTCCTCAGAAAGCACGAGGGGATAGAATGCGCCGGTGCGCCCGTCGACAAGGCTGGCGCCGGTCAACGTCAGGCCACCCGGCGCCGCTCGCACGGTGAGTGCCGTCACCGTCGTCGACTCACCCAAGGGCAAACGGTAGGCGACATCGGCGGTTTCGTGCGCTGGCAAGGGGAAAGTGCGTGTCCTGCCGTCCGTGAACGTGACCTGCACCTCTCCTGCGCCCACGTACAGCCAACCGAGTGCGTCCGCCGCGAAATCCGCCGGCAACCAGGCGAGCGCGAGCGTCTCTCCGGCCTCGAGGTGCGATTGAAACTGGCGATCGTAAAAGATGCCATCCACCCAGAGGTCGCCGGTTTTGTCGGTCATCAGGAAGCGCACGCCGAGCAGTGAAAGCCAACGACTCTCAGGAATCGTCGTGAGGTTCTCGCGCAAGCGGCCATCGAGCGTCCCCTCGGGCAGGAAAAGCTGCGAGAACGCGACGTAATGGCGCAGCGGGAGCAGGCCACCGTCGTAGCCATCCACGGCGGGGACTTCAAAAGCCAGTGACAAGTTCGGCGCCAACACCTCGCGCTGCTTGACGGCGACTTGATAGGCCCAGAGCGCGTCGGGGGAGAGCACCGCGCCGTACACGGCCTCGATGTCGGGTTCATCGCCCGCCTCGAAGAGCGTGGGCGTGATGCTGAGGAAGCGTCCCGGCGGCACACCCGGCTCAGTGTCCGCGTGCGCTGCTGCAACGAGGTGCGCCGTCGCCGGGCGGAGATCGGTGTAGGCGCGCGGAGCCGTGGCGTCGGCGTGGGGCATTCGCTCGGCGGCCCACAGCAGTTCCGCGCAAACCAGGCCGGTCAACGCCAGCGGCGCGAGGCGACATGCCAATTCCACCACAGAGACACGGAGGACGCGGAGTTTTTTATCAGATTTTCTCTGTTTCCTCTGTGTCTCTGCGGTCAATAACGCTTCAAAGCCCATACCCGCCAGCAATGCCGCCGCCAATACGTACAGCGCCAGAAAGCGCACCGGCGCGCGGAAATGCACGAATCCCGGTATGCCCAGCCGTACTGCCGCCAGGTAAAGCGGATTGTAACCGCCCAACGCGCAGAACACGCCTACCCCACCCAATAAGATCAGGGCCAGGCTGTAGGCTCTGCGAGCGCGCAGCGTTCGCCACGTGCCCCACGCCGCCAACGCCATCCCCGCCAGACCGATGTAGGCCACGGCTTCGGGCAGCAACAGCGCGGTGAAATACGGCGGAACAAGCGCGGGCAGCAGCTCCCACGGGCGCACAGAGAAGGAGACCGCTTCCCGCCAGGGCAGGCCCCCACTGCGCATCGAATAGCGCGACAGTTCCACGGTGGGGAGCAACTGCGCCGCCGCGATCAGTCCGGCGAGGGCGAAGGGGAGGAGGGAGGAAAGTAGACGGTAAACGGTAGACGGTAGACAGGGGGAAAGACGCGAAACAACAGTCGATTGACAGGGTGATGCTGGATACTGGATACTAGATGCTGGATACTGGATACTAGATGCTCGTTGCTCGTTACTCGCTACCGGTTGCTGGGTGCTGGTTTCTGACCACTGGCTGCTGAGTGCTGAAGGCTGACGGCTGATCGCTGATCGCTGACTTTCGACTTTCGACTTTCGACTTTCAACTTTCAACTCACGACCCACAACCCACACCACCAACCCCACCACCGCGATGAACGCCATCTGCGTATGTCCCGCCAGCACAATCATCGCCAGCGCGCTAACACTCACCGGCGACGTTCCTACCCATCTCCCAGTCTCCCCTCCCCTGTCTACTGTCTGCCGTCTACTGTCTAACAAAAGAACCAACGGCAACCACGCCAGCCCCTGCAACTGGTTGAGATGTTCCACGTGGATGCCTAAATAGCCGCTTCCGGCGTACAGCAGTCCGCTCAGGGCCGCGCTCCACGGCGTCAAGCCAAGACGCCGCGCCAGCCAGGCGGCATTCAGCGCAGCCAGACTCAGGTGCAGCAGCACGCTCCAATGCAACGAGCGCGCCATCCCCGCCAAAGAGGGGCCGGAAAGGAACCATAACAGCCAATTGAGGGGATAGAAGACGCCCGCCTGGGAATTGGCGAGCAGCGGCGCGCCCGCGAACAAATCGGGATTCCACAGCGGCAACCGCCTCGCCTGAAAAGCGCGCGCAGCGGCCGTCCAATAGGGGAAGAAATACGTCTGCAAATCGCCGCCGGCCAGCACCCATCCGGCCAACAACCGGCGATAGAGGAACAGCACGCCGAGTAGCATCAAGAGATACGGCGCGAAAGTCGAAAGTCGAAAGTCAAAAGTCGAAAGTCGCCGACGCCTGGCGCTTCTGACAACTTCGGAGTGTACGCTATTCACCATTCACCATTCGCTGATTCGCCATTTGCCATTTGCCATCTGCCATTCACTACCGGCACAATTGTTGCGTCTGGAGCGCGTTCGCGTCTTCGGGATCGATGCGCAGAGCGGCGTCGATGTAGGGCCGAGCTTCACCGCACTGATCCAGGAGATAGTACGAGAGCGCCAGCGTGTAATAGGTCTCGATTGCCGGGCCACGGACCCGCCCAATGTCCCCCGAAAACTGAACCCGGCCATCCGGCGCAGGGAAAATCGCCTCGGTGCGCACAAGCTGGCGCTCCAGGGAGCGCAAAGGTGAAAACCAGCCCACGTAAATCTTACCGGCGGGCGCGGGAGGCAACCCCTGCATCTCCATCGCAAACCGCCCACTCATCACATCGAAGCGGACATGCCCTGTGATATCCGAACCCACCACACCACCCTCGATGATCCCACGCAGCGGCGCTTCGAAATCGAACGGATGCACAAACTCCGCCCGCGCTACCTCCGTCCCTCCCGGCTCCACACCGACCGCGTTGGTATCCTCCATCGTGATGACCAGGTAGACCGCCCGCCTGCGAGAACGCGCCTCACCGTAGCGGACGGCGAGTCTCAGGTTCTCGATGGCGTCCTCATAGTTGCGCTGCTGGAAATAGAGCGTCCCCAGATGGGCGTAGGCGTCGCCGAACGTAGGATCGAGGGCAATCGCTTTATCGAGATGCGCCTCCGCTTTGTTGTAGTCGCCGGTGAGCAAAAGCAGCAACCCCAAACGCGCCAGCGCCGGGACGTGATTGGGATCGACCTCTACGGCATCGGTATATGCCTGAACCGCCAACGTCCAGTTACCGAGCGCGTTAGCGTTGCGCCCGATCGCCATATGGAGGTGAACCAGCTTATCGTGAAGCTCCAGCGCCTCCCGGTACGCGCCAATCGCCCCGTAATAATTCCCCTGCGTCTCCAGTACATAGGCGCGATTGCGCAACACGTCGATGTTGTTCTCGCCCAATTCCAGCGCCGTAGCGATGGTACTGTTGGCAGCGTACCAGTTTCCGGCGTCGATATAGGCTTCGGCCAGATAAGCATATGCTTCCGGCAATGTAGGATCGAATGAAATGGCCTTCTGGCACGCCGACACCGCCTCCAACGGCAATCCGATCCAATCGTAGGCCAGGCACAACACCGCCCAGGCGCGGGCATTCTCCGGCTGGCGGCGTAGCGCTTCGCGCGCCATTTCCAGGCCGCGCTCAGGCTGCGACTGGAACGTCAACAAGCGCGACAACGCCACGTACAGGTCGAACTGGTTCGGCTCAATGTCCAACGCGCGCTGGTAGGCGTCGATAGCGCCCTCGACGTCGCCGGCCCAATAAGCATCTTCGGCTCTGGCGACGTAGATTGCCGGCGATGGTGTGGGCGTCGGCGAAGGAATAGGCGTCGGCGCATATTCTGCTCCGCCGCCGGGACGCTCCTGCATCACGTCCATCACGGTTTTGACGACGTAAACGCCGGCCCCGATCAACGCGACCAGCGTCAACAGGCGCAACCAGGGGATGCGTCTGCGGCGGCGATAGAGGTCGCGGTCGGATTTCAGGTACATGGTGTTCCTTTGGGAGTAGACGGTAGACAGTAGACAGTAGACGGCAGACAGTAGACGGTAGACAAGGATTTCAGGTACATCGCTGTGCTCGCTTTATAATAGCCCATGCTCACGGTACCAGGCCCACGCTTCCATCACCGATGCCTGTACTGAACCACCGACAAAGCCTAATTCGCGCTCGGCTTTGCGACCATCGAAGTACATATCGCGGCTGCTCAAATGCAACTGGCTGCCATCCACAAGCGGCGTTGCGCGGCGGACGCGGTTCAGCACATCGACCAGCGCGGCCAGCGGCGTCATCAGCACGCGCGGGATCGTGATCCACGGCGCACGCCCACCCGTGACCTCCGCCGCCAGCGCCATCAACGCGCGATGTGACACGTTCTCGCC
>OMKS01001515.1_pt1 | contig 20541 bp, 18 predicted proteins | sample 1674721 | NCBI WGS metagenome assembly OMKS01 (sample SAMN06264996, study PRJEB25208) | sediment metagenome | isolation source: hot spring sediment | place: USA: California | collected 2014-09-02
TCCCCGAGGTGGCCCCCCAGGTCGCCCCCAAGCAGGCCCCGCCCATCTCTCTAAGGCCTCAGCTCACCCGTGACGCCCAGGAGCAACTGGAACAGTTGCGGCAAACCCAGCGACGGGAGGCGGAAAGCCGGGCGCTGGCCCAACAGGCGGAGATTGCCAGAAGGCAGGCATTGGACTCGGTGCGCGATCTTTACACCCAGCCGGCCAGAAGTGAAACTCCGTCGCCGCCGCCGACCCCACCTGCTGCGGGGTCGGCACCCCGGCCGGCGGCCGACCCCGCCGGCGGAACGGTCACGGTGGATGCCGCGACCCGTGAATACTTAAGCCGCCTCCACAGCCATATTCAGGCCCACTGGTCGCTGCCCAATCTGCCGACCTGGGATGAACAGCTGCTGGCCACCATCATCGTCACCGTGCGCCGGGACGGCAGCGTACGCAGCACCACATTTGAACGGCGGGCGGAGAACACTTATTTCAATCAACTGGTCCAAAAAGCGATTCAGGACGCCACCCCCCTCCCCCCTTTTCCGCAATCCCTGCGCCAAAACGAAATGGAGATCGGCCTCCATTTTCGTCCCGGCGAGGTTTTTTGAGCATATTCAGGAGAAAAAATGAGCGTTAAACTTCACCCTTCGATGAGCAAACTCCGGCTGCTGCTTCCCCTGCTGGCCCTGCTGCTGCTCTCCTCTCCCCTGGTCGGGTCGGGCCAGGCCCGGGTTTATCTCGATATTACCTCGCCTGAGTCGCGCAAGATCTCCATGGCGGTTCCGCCGCTGCTGGACCAGAACCGGTCGGGGCAACCCCTCGCCGAGGGCCGCCGGATGGCCGATATCCTGGGCCGGGCCCTGGAGTTCCACGGCTTTGTCCAGTTGATCGACCCCAAACTTTACGGCGAGAGCCAGGAGGCCGACTGGAGCAGGCAGGGGGCCGAATTTGTGGTTTTGGGCCGTTACAGCGAAAGCCCGGATGGCTTCAGCCTGGAGCTCAGGCTGCTGGATATCACCGAGGGCAGAATGATCCACGGCCGCCGCTACCAGGCCCCCTGGGAGCTGGTGCGCCAAGTGCTGCTCCGTTTCTCCGACGAGGTGGTGGAGGTGCTCAGCGGGGTCAAGGGGATCAGCCAGAGCCAAATCGCCTTCGTCTCCGACCTGGATGGCTACAAAGAGATCTATCTGGCCGACATCCTGGGAGATGATATCCGCCGGGTCACCAGGCACCAGTATCTGTCCGTGGCTCCGCGCTTCACCCGCGACGGCTACGGCTTGGCCTATACCTCCTTCCATCGAGGCAACGCCAACCTCTACCAGACCGATACCCGGGAACTTAAAACCACCCGGGCCATCTCCCGCTGGGAGGGGTTGAACATCACCCCATCCTGGCCGCCCACCGGCGACCGGATGGTGCTGACTTTAAGTCGGGACGGCAACCCCGACCTTTACCTGGCCGACAACAACGGCCGGGTCATGCGGCGCCTGACCAACGGTGAAGGGGTCAATGTCTCCCCCAGCTTCTCCCCCGACGGCCGCCGCCTGGCCTTTGTCTCCGACCGTAGCGGCACCCCCCAGATCTATGTTATGGATATGCGAACCCTGGCGGTCCAGCGCCTGACCTTTCAGGGCAACGACAACACCACCCCGAGCTGGTCGCCGGACGGCAAATGGATCGCCTACACCGGCCGGGTGGATGGAGCCCTGCATATTTTTATAATCCGCCCCGAAGGGGGGCCGCCGCTTCAAGTTACCCGCACCTGGGGCGACCATGAAACCCCGAGCTGGTCGCCGGACAGCCGCCAGCTGGTTTTCTCCCGTAAACGTAACGACCGGGAGGAGATTTGCGCTATTTTCACCAACGGCAGCGGCTTACGCGTGCTGTTTCGCCATGAACCGGGCAACCATTCCATGCCCCAGTGGTCACCCCGCCTGGAAAAATAACGAATCAACGAACAAGGGAGAATAAAAATGAAAAAGAGCATGCTCAGCTTTGCCCTCCTGGCTGGCCTCACCCCTTTCATGGTCCAGTGCGTAGCCACGGAGCAGGACCTCCGGGGAGTTGATCTGCGGACCCGCACCCTGGACAACCGCTTGACCGAAGTGGAGCGGCTGACGGAAACGGTGCGCGGCCAGGCCGCCGTCCAGGCCCGTCTGGGCAGCGACCTGGGGAGCATCAACGACCGCTTGTTGCAGCACCAGGGGCGGATGGAGGAAATCGACCATCAGCTGATCCGAGCCAGGGAACAGCAGGAGGCGGCCCAGCGGAACACCAGCATCAGGCTCGACAACATCGATATCAAACTCAAGGAGATCACGGAACTCTTGGAGGCCCGCGATCGGAAACTGACCGCGGCTCTTGATGATGTAGCCAGGCAGCAACGGGAAAACAGCCAGCAGATTCAGGAGCTCAGGGAGCAACGAGCCAGGGAGGCGGCAGAACGGGCGGCGGCGGCGGCCAGGGCGGCGGAAGCGGCTAAACGGGAGGCCGAGGAGAGGGCCCGGCGTGAGGCGGCAGAACGGGAGCGGGCCAGGGCCGCCACCGCCCCGACCGGTGGACCCAGGGATATCGTGCCGGAAAACATGAAGCAGAAGGTGGACTCGGCCAGCAGCACCACCGCCGCGACGACCCCGGCCAGCCAGCCGGCCACCCGGGCTGAAGCCGCGCCCGCCCCGGCTGCCGGGCAAAATCTCTACGAGCAGGGGCGCAACCATCTCCGGGATAAAAAATACCAGGATGCCTACGCGGCCCTGGCTCGCTTTCTGGAGCAGACCCCCCGCGGCGAAACGGCGGCCGACGCCCGTTTTCTGCTGGGGGAAAGCCTCTATCACTTAAAGGAGTTCGAGCTGGCAATCCTGGAGTACCAGAAGCTGATCGCCGATTTTCCAGGCAACGCCCGGATTCCTGAGGCCATGCTCCGCCAGGGAATGGCTTTTGAGGAACTGCGGGAACCCTCCACCGCCGCCATTATCTACGAGCGGCTGGCCGGAGAGTTCCCCAACAGTAGCCAGGCAAAGCAGGCCCGGGAAAAACTGCAGAAGATCCGTTAACTGCCGATCCCCAGCTCCTTCTCCTTAGCGGCCACCGCCAGCCGGGTCTTGATGATGGTATCGGAGATCAGACTTATGGAGTCGATGCCGCACTCCACCAGGAAGGTGGCAAAATCCGGAAAATCGCTGGGCGCCTGGCCACAGATTCCGATCTTGCGGCCCCGGCGCTTGGCGGTATCGATCACCATTTTGATCATGGTCTTCACCGCCTCGTCCCGCTCATCATAGATGTGGGCGACCAGATCGGAGTCGCGATCCAACCCCAGGGTGAGCTGGGTCAGATCGTTGGAGCCGATGGAGAAGCCGTCGAAGACATCGGCGAAGGCATCGGCGGCAATCACGTTGGAGGGGATCTCGCACATCACGTAAACCTCCAGGCCGTTTTCGCCCTGGACCAGGCCGAACTCGCGCAACACCTCGATCACCTTGCGCCCCTCGTCCGGGGTCCGGCAGAAGGGGACCATCAACTTGATGTTGGTCAGCCCCATATCGTTGCGGGCCTTGAGCAGAGCCTTACACTCCAACTCGAAGGCGGGCTTGTATTTGGGATCGTAGTAGCGGGAAGCTCCCCGCCAGCCGATCATCGGGTTGGACTCCACCGGTTCGTAGAGCTTACCGCCCACCAGGTTGGCGTACTCGTTGCTCTTGAAATCGGAGAGGCGTACGATCACGTCCCGGGGATAAAAACCAGCCCCGATCCGCCCCACCCCTTCGGCCAGCTTGTCGATGAAAAACTGCTTCTTGTCATCGGGGTATGCGGTGGTCCGCCCCTCAATCTCCTTGACGATGGCCGCCACCTGGGAATCGCCGGCCGCCTTCTTCTTGAGATCGTCAAAATAGTAGAGCGCCAGAGGATGGATGCCGATGTGGGAGTTGATGATAAACTCCTCCCGGGCCAGACCCACGCCATCGTTGGGAATCTGACCTTCGGAGAAGGCCTTTTCGGGGATACCCACGTTCATCATGATCTTGGTGTGGGTGGTGGGCACCGACTCCAGATCCAGCCGCTCCACCTCGTACTTGAGCAACCCCTCGTAGATGTTGCCGGTCTCGCCGTCGGCGCAGGAGACGGTAACATCGGAGCCGTTGGGAATCAGTTCGGAGCCGTTACCAGTGCCGATCACACAGGGAATCCCCAACTCGCGGGAGATGATGGCGGCGTGACAGGTCCGGCCACCCCGGTTGGTCACGATGGCGGCGGCGATCTTCATGATCGGTTCCCAGTCGGGATCGGTCATGTCGGTGACCAACACCTCCCCCTTCTTAAAGTCGTGGATATCGGCCACATTGTGGATCACCGCGGCCTTGCCCTGACCGATCTTGGCCCCCACCGCCTGGCCTGAAACCAGCACCTTGCCCTGCTCCTTCAGGACATAGGTCTCGAGCTCCTTCTTGCTGGTCTGGGAATGAACGGTCTCGGGCCGGGCCTGGACGATGAAGAGCTCACCGGTACCCACCTCCTTGCCGTCGCCATCCTTGGCCCACTCGATATCCATGGCTTTGCCGTAGTGATCCTCGATAATACACGCCCAGCGGGCCAGGGTGAGGATCTCGTCGTCGCTGAGCACGTAGCTGCCCCGCTCCTCCGGGGTGGTGTCAATGTTTTTAACCGGCTCCTCGGCCCCGGGATCGGTGTTGTAGATCATCTTGATCTCTTTACTGCCCAGGCGCTTGCCCACCACCGGCCGCTTGCCCTCATGGAGGGTGGGCTTAAAAACGTAGAATTCATCGGGGGTTACCGCCCCTTGCACCACGTTCTCGCCCAGACCCCAGGCGCCGGTGAGGAAGACCGCGTCCTTGAAGCCGCTCTCGGTGTCGATGGAAAAAATTACCCCCGAAGAGGAGGAGTCGCTGCGCACCATCTTCTGGACCACGATGGAGAGATAGACGTCGAACTGGCCAAAGCCCTTGTCATGGCGGTAGGAGATGGCCCGATCGGTGAAGAGGGAGGCGAAACATTTCTTACAGGCGGCAATCAGGGCGTCAGGTCCGCTGATATTGAGATAGGTCTCCTGCTGGCCGGCAAAGGAGGCGTCGGGCAGATCCTCGGCGGTGGCCGACGAGCGTACCGCCACCGCGCAGTTGGGGCCGTAGTCCTGCTCCATTTTGCGATAGGCCTCGATGATGGCGTCATAGAGAGGTTGGGGGAATTCGGCGGTGCGGATGATATCCCGGGCCTTCTTCCCCCGCTCCTGGAGATTGCGCAGATCATGGGTATCCAGCCCGGCCAAGGCATCGCGGATCGCCTGCTCGATGCCCGCTTCCTCAAGCAGGTAGCGGTAGGCGTAGGCGGTGATCGCGTAACCATTGGGCACACTCACCCCCTTGGACATCAGCTTCTGATGCATCTCGCCCAGGGAAGCGTTCTTGCCGCCGACCAAGGGTACATCGTCGATCAGGATGTCGTCAAACCACAGAATAAGGGCCTGGTCATGTTTTCCCATCATCATCTCCCATCTAATTTTTTGACTGTTTAAACCCTCGATATAAAACTGAAACCGTGATGCCAAACCTGATTAATTCCAGGGTTTTCAAGCGGGGGGACCAACAACAGCTCACCACCTCAATTATATAGCTAATCTTGGGCCGGGGGTCAACCCAATTGCCGACCTGACGAGAAAAACCCATCCAAAAAAATGGCAGCAAAACTGGCAACAACACTGGAGTTTCCCAAAAATCAAAGCTAGAATTAAAAAAAGTCATAATCATCAGCCGCCAAATCAGATAATACCACCGGGAGTTACCATGGAAAATCAAATCGCCGCCCTGATGAGCAAGTTTACAGTTCCGGGAGATCATGCCGCCAGCGATTACTTCACCCTGCTCAGGGAGTTGCTGGATCTGCGCCGCCGCTCAAAGCCGGAGAGTTCCCAGCGGGCCGCCGCCCAGGCCGCCATCGACCAGACTTACGCCCTGCTCCACCAGGAGATACTCGGCAACCAGTCCCCGCCGCTGAATCCGGTCAAGTTCGGCACCTCCGGCTGGCGGGGAATCCTGGGCAAGGATATCAACGTGCAATCGGTGCGCCAGGTCACCCAGGCGATCATCAACGTTTACCGGCAAGCGGAGCGGGAGCCGGAACTGGCCGCCGCGCTGGGGGGCCTGAGCCTGGACCAGGCCCGGCGGCAGGGGGTGGTGCTGGGCCATGACAACCGGTTCGGCGGGCCGACGCTGGCCCGGGCGGCGGCCGATCTTTTGAGCAGTCAGGGTTTTGTGGTCCATTTCGCCGGTGAATCCACCACCGGGGTGCTGTCGGCGGCGGTGCTGGTACTCAAGGCCGCCTGTTCCATCAACCTGACCCCCAGCCACAACCCCCTGGAATATGGCGGTTTCAAATACAACGCCGCCGACGCCGGCCCCGCCGCCGCCATCATCACCAACCGGATCACCAGGGAAGCGGTCCGCATCATCGACCAGGGTGAGATCCCCGGAGGCGAAGCCGATCCCGCCCTGATCCGTCCCCTGGACGCCCTGGCCTGCTGGCAGCAGTTGGTGCGGGAGAACCGGGAGCGCCACGGCCTGGATTACGACGAAATCATGGCCGAACTGGCCCGCCGCGACGATTATGCGCTGGCCATCGACTGCGTCTACGGCGCCAGCCGGGTCCACCTGGATCGCCTGCTGGCCGGGATTCCGGCCCAACGGCTGCTGCGTTTCCGGGACCAGACCGATCCCACTTTCGACGGGGTGGCCCCGGAGCCATCCTCGGCCAACCTGGAGATGGTCAACAGCGCCCTGCGCCAGCGCCCGGAGCGCTTTAAACTGGGCGCGATCATCGACCCCGACGGGGACCGTATCCGTTTCACCGACGGCACCCTGGAGTTCGACATGAACCTCTTTGGGGCCATGGCCTACCACTATCTTCACCAGGATAAGGGCAAGCGCGGAATGGTGGCCAAAACAGTCGCCACCAGCAACTTTGCCAACGCCATTGCCAAAGGCCTTAACGAAGAGGTATTCGAGCCGCCGGTGGGCTTCAAGGAGTTCAAGCCGGTAATCGGCAAGGCCCTGGTAATCTTCGAGGAATCAGACGGCATCTCCCTGATCGGCCACACCCCGGAAAAGGATGCCTATATCGGCCTGCTGCTGGCCCTTGACCTGCTGCTGCGACGCCCAGAGGGGATGGCGGCCTACCTGGCCGCAATCCGTGCCCGTTTCGGCCGTTTTTTCCCGGGCCGGGGTGGGGTGACGGTCAGCAGGATGGGCCAGGAGCTGGAGCAGGCCCTGGCCGGGCTGGAGCGCTATCGGGCGGGGGTCAGGCTCTCCGTCGGCGGCCAGACCCGCACCATCAAGGAGGTTATCACCGTCGATGGCCGCAAGATGATCTTCGATGATGACAGCTGGCTGATGATCAGGCCCTCCGGCACCGAACCCAAGGTCCGTTTTTACGTGGAGGCCCGCAGTGAAGAGGGCAAGGAGCAACTGCTGGCAACAGCCAACGGGCTGCTGGAGGAGATCGGCCTGCTGTGAAAAGGCCGGCACTAAAAAAAGGGGTACCGTTTTTATTGCTGCTGGCGAGCTTTTGGCTGGTCGCGATCCCGGGTCCGGCCGCGACACCACCGGCGCCAGTAGCCTCCCAACTCAATCAGTGGAGCAGCCAGGCAGCCCTGCTGGAACAGCAGCGTAACTGGCCGGAACTGCTCAAACACTCCTTTCGCTGGAGCAGGGCCATCCCCAACGACCACCAGGCCTGGTTCAACATGGGGCTGGCCCAGGAGCAGCTTGCCTTGGCCGACAAGGCCATGGGCAGCTACCGCCAGGCCCTGCGCCTCAACCCCCAATTCGCTCCGGCCTGGTACAATCTGGGGGTGCTGCTGCGGGAGGCGGGCCGAACCAACGAGGCGATCGAAGCCACCCGCCGGGCCGCCGAGGCCGCCCCCGAAATGAAGGAGGCCTGGTACAATCTGGGGGTACTCCACGGCCAGGCCGGCCAGTCGGATCAGGAGATCGCGGCCTACCAACGCCTGTTGACCATCGCCCCGGATTTTGCCCCGGCCTGGTTGAATCTGGGCGCCGCCCACGGCAACGCCGGCCGGCTTGCGGAGGCGATCATCGCCCTGGAACGAGCCGTGGAACTGGCTCCCCGTCAACCCAAAGCCCTTCTGGCCCTGGGCAGCGCCTACGCCGCCAGCGGCCAAACCGTCAAGGCCGGGGAGATCCTCCAGCTCCTGCGCCCCCTCTCCCCCCAACTGGCCGACCAACTGGCCGATCTGCTGTAGCTAAAGAAATTCGAAAAAAACCAGACTGAGGGCCATCACCAGCATCCCCGAGAGCAGTCCTATGATGGGGGTGTGGGCGGTGCCGTACAGACGGGCGGAGGGGATCAGTTCGTCAAAGGAGATGTAGACCATCACCCCGGCAATCATCGCAAAAATCAGGCCTAGGCTGGACTCGTTGAGCAGGGGGGCGAGCAGGATGAAACCGACCACCGCCCCGGCCGGCTCCGCCAGACCGGAAAACAGCGAATACCACAACCCCTTCCGCCGACTGCCGGTACCGTGGTAGATAGGCAGGGCCACCGCCACCCCCTCGGGGATATTGTGGATGGCGATGGCCGCGGCGATGGGAAGGGCCAGGACCGGATCGAGCAGGGCCACGCTGAAGGTGGCAAAACCTTCCGGGAAGTTGTGGATCGCCACCGCCAGGGCGGTAAAAACCCCGGTCCGCTTCAGGGAACGGGCCTTCTCGACATGGAGGTGGCCTGACCCGGAAAACTCCTTCTCTTTTTTCAGTTCGTGGGGGTTGACATCCTTGGGAACCAGCAGGTCGATCAGGGCGGTGGCGGCAATACCGAGGAAAAAAGCGGCGGTGGCCACGGCATGGCCCCACTCTTCACCGTAGATGGGCGCTAAGGAGTCCACCCCTTTGGGCAGCAATTCGACAAAGGAGACATAGATCATCACCCCGGCGGAAAAACCCAACCCCAATGAGAGCCATACCGTGTTGCGGGGACGAATAAACATGGCCAGGCCGCCACCGATGGCGGTGGAAAGCCCGGCCAGCAAAGTCAGGGAAAAGGCGAAAAAGAGCGCCGAAAACTCAAACCCGGCCATCTTGGTGCTACGGATTTACCTTGAGCAGCTCCACATCAAACACCAGTACCGCATTGGGTCCGATCACGGGGGGGGCTCCCCGTTCTCCGTAAGCAATGTGGGGGGGCAACACGATTTCCCACTTGGCCCCCTCGGCCATCAGCTGCAGAGCCTCGGTCCAGCCGGGGATTACTCCGGTCACCGGGAAGACGGCGGGTTCTCCCCTCTGCAGGGAGCTGTCGAAAATCGAACCATCCACTAGGCGGCCCTCGTAATGGACCGAAACCATATCCCCCTCACCGGGAGAAGCTCCCGTACCCGGCTCAACCACCCGATACTGAAGGCCGCTGGGGAGGCTGACCACCCCTTCCCGCTGGGCGTTTTCCTCCAGAAAGGCCTGGCCGGCCCGCAAATTTTCCGCGTTCAGCTCGCTCATCATCTCCTCCTGGCGGCTCATCATCTCATCCTGAAAGGCTAAAATCGCCTGGTGCATCTCCTCTTCACTCAACAGGGGCTCGATCTGACCAACGGCATCCTTGATTCCCAGGGCCAACAGATCGGCGTCCACGTCAATTCCCTGGGCCATGAAATCGGTCCCGATGTTCAGACCAATGCTGTAGCTGACCTTCTCCTTGACACTTTGCAATTGCGGGCGTTTTTCGACCTGGCCACCGCCCCCGCCGCAGCCACTGGTCAGGAGCAAGGCCACACCCGCCATAATCGCCAGGAACGATTTCGCAAATAACTGGTTCATTGTCGACTCCCTTTTCTGTGTCGCTTCGTGGTTAAAAAAGAAAAACCAGGACTGGGACGCCTGGTTCCGGTGATTTGAAAACTCCGACCGCCATCTGGAAGGGGTGGGGCCGACAGCAAGACTCCCCAACGTTGAAACTGGTCGGGACGAGAGGATTTGAACCTCCGACCCCATGCTCCCGAAGCATGTGCTCTACCAGGCTGAGCCACGTCCCGACTTAATCACAGCAACAAAAGGATCTCCACCACGGATTCCAAAACCGCAAACTCCGCAACCTTGGGCTTGGGCGGGGCCCATATTGCTTAACTTCAACGAATTATGCAAGCAAAAACTCTGTGGGGAGGATGGAAAGCGGGGTTGAACGCAACGGGGCCGGCATCCTGGCAGGATGCCGGCCCCGCCGGGCATGGATGGCAACGGAATAAACTTACTTCACGGCATCGGCAAGCTTGCTGCCGGCCTTGAAACGAGCCACCTTGCGAGCCTTGATGGTGATCGGCTTGCCGGTCTGGGGGTTACGCCCCTGGCGGGCAGAACGCTTGGCCACGGAAAAAGTGCCAAAGCCGACCAAAGTAACCTTGTCGCCCTTCTTGAGAGCCTTGGTCACCGCCCCCAGAGCGCCGGCCAGCGTCTTCTCCGCCGCGGCCTTGCTGATACCACCGGCTTTTGCCATCTGCTCCACCAGTTCACTCTTGTTCATTCCTTCCTCCTCGTGCTGTTTGGTTTTGCTGGTCAGTTCAGTCATCCCCTACCAACTCATATCCGCAGGTATCGTCAGGCTTTAACCAGCGGTTTTTTGATTGTCAATAAAAAATTCCCCGCCGTCAACCGAAAAAACGCCTAGACAGTAAATTTAACCTTCAGGAGGGCGGGTCCCCCCCTCCACCCGCTCAAAACCAAGCCCACGACAAAATTCATCTATTTCCAACCAGATAGCCAGAGAAATCAGTCGAGGGTAATCCTCCTCCCGCACCTCTATCCGGCAAAGGCTGCCCCAGTGGCGAAAACGGCAACCTTTAAATTTTTTTTCCAGCAGGAAAGCCTCTCCCCGGGCCACCAGGGCAATTTTATCCCGAGTTAGAGGCTGTCGGCCCATAATCCTGGTGGCCAGACAGGAGGCCGCCGACTTGTCCCAGTTGGCCAGCCCGCGCCAGCGAGCCGTGGCTCGGACCATCTCCTTGGTGAACCCGCTCTCGGCCAGGGGCGTCCTGATCCCCAATTCACGGAGGGCGGCCAGGCCGGGGCGATCTTTACTCAGATCGCTGAAATTGGTGCCATCCAGCAGAACCACCCGGTCACGCTCGGCGGCCTGGGCCAAAAAGATCTGATAGAGTCGGTATTTGCAGTGATAGCAGCGTTGTTCCGAGTTGGCCGCCACCTCGGGCCAGGCGTAGGGGTCAAGTTCCAGGACCAGGGGGCGACATCCCAGAGCGGCGGCCACCGCCATGGCCTTGTCATGCTCCCCGGGCGCCTGGAGCGGGGTACGGCCATGGAGGGCCAGCACCTGGTCACCGTGAACCTCCAGGGCCGCGGCCAGCAACAGCGAGCTGTCCACTCCCCCGGAAAAGGCCACCGCCACCCGGGCAAATCGGCGCACGGCAAGGCAGAGGGCCGCGAACCCCACCGCCTCCGCTGATTCCTCCATCATCCCCAACCGACCTTCAATCCACCACCGCCACCACTTTGTGCCCGGCCTCTTCCAGGGCCTCGATCACCACATCAAAATCGCATTTTTCCAGACGAAAACCATAAAGTTTACGACGCGAGGAGTGCTGTTCGGTGGAGACGCTGATAATTTCGCCGCCATGCTCCTTGATGATCCGGGTTACATCCTCCACCCCCCCTTTTTTGCCCAGCAGCAGGTCGATCCGGGTGGAGGCCTTGAGCAGGCCCATCACCGAGATCAGGGCTGAAAGCAGGTCGGTGGCGGTGATGATCCCCACCAGTTTTTTCTTGTCCAGTACCGGCAGGCCGCCGATCTTGTAGTCGTGAATCAGCCGGGCGGCCTTTTCGATGGTGGCGTTGACATTGATGGTGATGATATTGCGCACCATCACCTCATGGACATGAATATTACGCTCCAGGGAGGGAAAGGCGTAGTGGCGGATGTCGCTTTCGGTAATAAATCCGATCATCTGGCCATCCTCCACCACCGGCAGGTGGCGAATGCCGTGTTGTTTCATCAGGGTCCCCGCTTCCTGCAGCAAAGCGTCACGCCCGATGGTCACCAGCTTTTTACCACCCTGCATGCAATGTTTGACTTTCATTTGAAGAGATGACCTCGCAAGTTAAGCTGTCCCCGATCAGACCGTTAAAGCGAAGTAAAACATTCACCACGCCAGCACACCACACTCAAGCGACAACCCGTCGATCTTCACCAATCCCGCGATATTTACCGGGTTTAGCAGAGGCTGTCAACCGATGGCCCAAAGGGCCAAACGCAAAAACTCTTTGCATCCTGGCCGTTTTCCTAATAAGATGGAGAAATTTCCCTCCATAACCCATTCCGGGCCGGGCCGGACCGGGCCAGCAAAAAACGGTCAAAGGTGAAAGATGCCCGAAGTAACTGCCGATGACGCCAACCAGGCCGCTCTTAGCGAGATCCGGGATCAGATCGATGCCATCGATGACCGTTTCCTGGAGTTACTGAAAGAGCGGATTCGCCTGGCCAGGCGAATCGGTACCATAAAATCACGTGAAAACGCAGACAAGTGGGATCCAAAACGGGAGCGCGAGATTATCGGACGGCTCCTCAAGGAGAATAACGGCGAATTCCCCGAACCGGCCCTGCGGGCCATAATCCAGGAGATCATCGCCACCTGCCGCCTCTCCCAGAAAGAGATCGAGGTTGCCTATCTGGGACCCGAAGCCACCTTCTCCCACCTGGCCGGAGTGAAACAGTTCGGCTCGGCCGCCGCCTTCCGACCGCTGGAAACCATTGAAGACACCTTTATCGAGGTGGAGCGGGGCCGGGTCCACTATGGGATCGTGCCGGTGGAGAACTCCATCGAGGGGGCGGTAACCTCCACCCTGGACGCTTTCCGCAACCACCGGGTAAAAATTTGTGGGGAGTCGAACCTGGCGATCAGCCACAATCTGGTCAACCAGTCCGGCCGCCTGAGAGATGTCAAGCTGGTGGTTTCCCACGCCCAGCCCCTGGCCCAGTGCCGCCAGTGGCTGCATCGCAACCTGCCGGATGTTCCCCAGCAGAATGTGATCAGCACCGGGGTGGCGGCGAAAATGGCGGCCCAGGACCCCACGGTGGCCGCCATTGCCAGCTCACTGGCCGTGCGCACCTACCAGCTCCAGGTGGCGGCCAAGGAGATCGAGGATTACCGGGGCAATACCACCCGTTTTCTCCTGATCGGCCAGGAATCACCCAAGGCCGGAGGTGACGACAAAACCTCCCTGCTGGTGGCTTTGCTGGACAAGCCCGGAGCCCTCCACGAGGCCCTGAGCATCCTGGCCCGCCACTCCATCAACCTGACCCGGATCGAATCCCGCCCCTTCAAGGACCAGCCGGGCCGCTATCTCTTCTTTATCGACCTGCTCGGACACCTTGACGATCCGCCGGTGAAGGCGGCCTGCAGCGAGTTGCGCAAAATCTGCGCCCTCTACGAATGGCTGGGCTCCTATCCCCGGGACCGGGATTGACCCCTGGTGCCGACGGATCTTCTGCCATGCTGATTCTAGGTATTGAAACCTCCTGTGACGATACGGCGGCGGCAATGCTTGCCGTGGAGAGGCCCGGTTCCGGGCAGACCGGGCAAGAGGCGGCCGATTTGGCCCCGCCTACGATCCTCGCCGATCTGATCCAGTCCCAGGCCGCCACCCACAACCCCTATGGCGGGGTGGTTCCGGAACTGGCCTCGCGCCGGCACCTGGAAAATATCGAGCCGGTGGTCAGGACCGCCCTGACCCGGGCCGGAGTGGCCATCGGCGAAATCGACCTGATCGCCGTCACCCAGGGGCCGGGCCTGGTGGGTTCCTTGCTGGTGGGCTTCAATTTTGCCAAGGCCCTCTCCCTGGCTGCCGACATTCCCTATGTGGGGGTGGACCATATCACCGGTCATCTGGCCTCGGTATTCCTGGGCGATCAGCCTCCCCAATTCCCCTACCTGGCCCTGACCGCTTCCGGAGGCCACTCCAGCATCTTCCTGGCGGAAAGCCCCACCCATTTCACCCTCTGCGGCCGCACCCGTGATGATGCCGCTGGCGAAGCCTTCGACAAAGTGGCCAAACTGCTGGGCCTGGGTTATCCCGGCGGACCGGAGGTGAGCCGCCTGGCGGCCCGGGGCAATCCAAACGCCTGTGACTTTCCCCGGGCCTGGCTGGAACCTGCCAGCTACGATTTCAGCTTCAGCGGCCTGAAAACGGCGGTGGCCCAGCAGATCCGGCAAAAACCGCCCGCCTGCGAGGAGGAGATCGCCGACATCTGCGCCTCCTTCCAGGAGGCGGTGGTGGAGGTTCTGAGCCAAAAAACCCTGGCGGCGGCCAAAAGCATGGGCATCCCCCGGGTGGTACTCAGCGGCGGAGTGGCGGCCAATCCCCGCCTGCGCCAGTACCTGCGAGAGGCGGCCATTCGAGCCGGGGGCCTTGAGATATTCATGCCCGAACCCCGTTTCTGCACCGACAATGCCGCCATGATCGCCATGGCCGGTTTTTTCCAACGCCACCAAGCCACCCGGGCTCTCGATTCCGACGTTTACTCCCGCTCCGGCTATCTGCCGCCCCCCGCCTCCCTCCCGGGCCGACACAGCCACGGTCCCATCGCTCAAAGCTGACCAGCCATGGAACCCCAGCGCACCGCCCGCCTCTACTACCTGAAGATCCTCCGACTCAAGGGGGATCCCCAAAGCCTGGCCCGGGGGATGACCGTGGGAGTGGCCATCGGGATTATCCCCATTCTGCCCCTGCAAACCCTGACCATCCTGATCTGCGCCCCGCTGTTCAAGGGCAACAGCATCGCCGCGGTCCTGGCCGGTTTGCTGGTCAGCAATCCCCTGACCTTGATCCCCCAGTACTATATCTGCTGTAAGCTGGGCAAACTGCTCTACCCCATCGACCTATCCTGGTCCCGGGTCCGGGGAACCGTGGAGTACATGCTTTCCGGGTCCGCCTCCTGGGGTGAACAACTGGCCGCCTTAAGCCTGCTGGGTTATGAATCCCTGGCGGTCATGATCCTGGGTGGAGTAATCCTGGCCATCCCCCTGGCCTTGATCACCTATCCCCTTTCTTTGCGGCTTTTTCTGGCCATTCAGCGCAAACGGCGCCAAAAACATATCCTCTCCTGAGGAGTTGAACCGCCCAGATGAATCAAAACCATGTGCGCCAGATTTTGGCCGATCACCGGTTGGCCCCCAGTAAACAGTTGGGGCAGAACTTTTTGATCCAACCCCGGATCGCCACCCAGATTGTGGAGGCCGCCGGCGTAACTCCCGATGACACGGTGGTAGAGCTGGGGGTGGGCCTGGGGGCCCTGACCGCCCCGCTGGCCGCCAGGGCCGGGCAGGTAATCGGCCTGGAGCTGGATGCGGGAATTATCAAATATCACCGGGAAGCCCAGGATCTGGCCGCCAACGTGCGTTTGCTCCACCAGGATCTGCTCAGGGCCGATTTCAGCGCCATGGCCCGAGAGCAGGGGCAAAAACTGAAAATAATCGCTAATTTGCCCTATTCGATAACCAACCCCCTGCTCTTCAAGCTGCTGGAACACCACCCGGCCCTGGAGTGGGCGGTGCTGATGATCCAAAGGGAGGTGGCAAAACGGCTGACCGCCAAACCCAACAGCAAGGAGTACGGGGTCCTGACCGTGCTCCTGGAAAGTTGCGCCACCGTGGAGCGTCTGCTGCTGGTGGGACCGGGCAACTTCTATCCCCGACCCAAGGTGGACTCGGTGGTGATCCGTATCCGCTTTCTGCCCCAGGAAGAGAGCGGAACCGCTCCCCGGAATCTGGCCCTGCTGCGCCGGGTGGTTGATGCCGCCTTCGGACAGCGACGCAAGACCCTGCTCAACAGCCTGGGCTGCGGCAAGCTGCCCGGTCTGAACCGAATCGGGGCGGGCCGGGTCCTGGAGGCCGCCGCCATCTCCCCCAAGTTAAGGGCGGAGAACCTCACCACCGCGGATTACCTGCGGCTCACCGGGATTATCGCCGACTTGATCCGGGAGGCCAATGTTTAACTTTGTTTTTCACCACCCCACCCGGGTGATCTTCCAGCGCCGGGGATTGACCCGGCTGGGGGAGGAGTGCGCCCGCCTGGCCAGCAAGGTCCTTTTGGTTTACGGTCGTCGCAGCCTGAAGGCATCCGGGCGTCACCGGGAGGTCTGCGCCAGCCTGGCCACCGCCGGGGTCAGTTGGCTGGAACTGGGCGGGATCTCCCCCAACCCCACCCTAAGCCTGGTGCGGCGGGGGATCGCCCTGGCCAGGGAATACGGCGTTGGGGCGGTGGTGGCGGTCGGGGGTGGCTCGGTGATGGACAGCGCCAAGGCGATCGCCGCCGGAGCCTGCGTCAAACACGATCCCTGGCTGTTTTTCCGGGGAAAAAAAAGTATCAAGAGAGCCCTGCCCCTGCTCTGTGTCCCCACTCTGGCCGGCTCCGGTTCGGAATGCAACCCTGGCATGGTCCTGAGCAACGAAGAGAACGGCCAAAAGATCGGAATCGGCAACCGCCACCTCTACCCCGCCACCGCCATCCTGGACCCCGAGTTGACCTGTAGCTCCTCCTGGCGGCAAACCCTGTTCGGGGCGGTGGACAGCATCTGTCATCTGGCGGAGTTTTTCTGCACCGACCCCAGCCCCCACCACCGCCTCCAGGACCGGCTGGCGGCGGGCCTGATCCGGTCGATCATGGAAAGCTGTGAGCGGGTGCGGCCCAACCTGAATGATTATCCGGGCCGGGCCACCCTGCTCTGGGCTTCCTCCCTGGCCCTCTATGGCCTCAACAGCGCGGGCCGGGGCCGGATCCACTTCCCGGCCCACCTGGTGGCCCACGCCCTGGGCGGACGCCATGACCTGCCCCACGGCGCGGCCCTGGCGGTATTGCTACCCGCCTGGCTGAAATTCGAGGCCCAACGCAACCCAAGCCGGGTCGCCGCCCTGGCGCAAGCCGTTTTCGATCTGTCGGCCAGCGATGCCTCAACCATGGCGACTCGGGGGATTAGGCGGTGGCAATCATGGTTGCGGGGAATGGACGCGCCGGTCGGCCTGATCGACCTGGGCCTTCCCCCAGGGCCGGGGGAACTAGAGGCCATCACCGCCCACGCCGCCCCCCAGGCCCGGCTCTGGCGCCTGCCCTACAGCGAGGACGACATCGCCCGGATCTTGGCCCTCGCCGCCGCCTAGTCGTCGAGCAGAGGGCCCTGGTAATGGGTGAGGGTGGCGGTGAGAGAGCCGATGGCGATTCGCCCCCGGATCAGCAGCGGGATTCGATAACGGTCGTTGGTCAACCAAACTACCGGATCCCCGACTTTTTCATAAAGGCCGGCGAAGGTGAGGCGAGGGCGCACCCGCATAACCTCCCGCCGGCCCAGAATCGAGTCAAGCTCCTCCTGCCGCTCTACCGCCACTCGAACCAGATGCCGTTGACCATCGACAAAGGCGGGGATTACCACCTCCTTACCCAGGGCCAGGGGCATTACCCGCGTCACATAAAAGGCGGAAAATTCATTGTGAACCGGGCCATCAACCTCAAAACGCCGGGGCTCATCCAGATCGCGTTGATAGATGATACGGCCATTCTGCTGATCATACATGGTATCGCGAATGGTCAGCCGCTGCCCCTGGCGCTGGTTGGCGCGATAGCTGCCGGGCAGCCGCTGGTCCCCCTGGACCACCACCCTGAACTCGTCGTGGACCGGATAAAGAACCCCCAGCAGACCCACGGTCTGGGCGGTGATGTCGATGGCGAAAAGCTGCTCCCCTTCCACCAGCTGTTTGATCTCCAGGGTCAACTCCCCGGCTTTCAGCCCCATCCAGGTGACCCCATAGTGAAGCACCTCACCAACAGGATAGGCAGTGGCCAATAGCTGGGCCACCGGGCCGTCCGGATCGACCTGGCCCGCCGGCACCGACGAGCGCGGGACGAGGAGAGCGACCCCGAGCAAAAGCGGGATCAGCAAAAGACAAAAACAGCGATTAATTGGTTTAATAAGCATCTCAACTCACCTCCCACGGAGCCGACGGGGTAATAACTTGCCGAAAGCAGGTAACCTTGCTAGCATACCCCCATGTCAACGCAATTAATCAAGGAGGTTTATCTATGGGTAACCAGACCATCCGCCTGGACAATGGTACCGAGTATAGCGGCGAACTGAAAGACAATCAACCACACGGTCAGGGCAGCCTGGTGGATGCCAATGGTAATCGCTACGAAGGAGAGTTCAGGGAGGGTAAAATGGACGGCCAGGGCACCCTGACCCAAATCGATGGCCTGGCCTACAGCGGAGAGTTCAAGGAGAACATGTTCCATGGCAAGGGCTGCCTGACCCAACCCAACAACTGCCGCTACGAGGGGGAGTTCGTCAACAACCGCTTCCATGGTCTGGGCCGGCTGGTTCAAGCCGACGGCAGCAAGTGGGAAGGGGAGTTCAACCAGGGAGAGATCAGTGGCCTGGGCACCATCACCATGCCCAACGGCCAGGAGCTGCCCGGTCGTTTTGTAAAAGGTAAGTTTGAACCGACCTGACCAACCCGGCCGCGAAAGCATCCTGCCGCCGCTCCACCTTGCAACAGGCGGAGCGACGGCAGGATGGGACTTGGTTGCGGAATCAGCCGCCGGATCAATGGTGGGCGGCGTCGTCAGCGGTTTCAGCGGGGGCGCTGGCGCCACCCATCATCGGGCAGGTGCCCGTGGCCATCCCCATACCACGACCCATCATACCATCATACCCCCCCTCTCGAGCCACGCTTGGGGCCCATTCCCTGCCCCATTCCCAGGCCCTGGCCGGGCAGGGCAATCCCCAGCTCCCGGGCCTTCTGGTGCTTCTGGGTCCGCAGGTCGAAAAGTTCCGCCGCCAGGCTGGCCGCCCTCTTTTCATCGGGCTTCTGGGCCGCCAGCACCGCCTGCAGCTCGGTCTGCTTGACCACGATCTGCCGACGCAGCTGCAAGGTTTCATCATGGAACTGCTGGCGAGCCTTGAGGGTGTCCTCGTCCGGCTGGACCGCCATTCGACCATAACCCGGTCCGGCCGCCGCCCCCGGCCCCAGCCCCTGCCGGGCCTCAGCCACCTGAAAACCAGCCATACCGATGATTGCCGCCAAAGCGATGCTCAACATTGTCTTCTTCATGATCAACCTCCAAATTTTATTATTCCGGGATGATTCCCGTCTGTGGTGTGGATGGCCGGCTCTATTTCAACAAGCGTGCCAGGAGGAGGGTTTTATTATAAAAATATGTGATTACCAATAGTTACACAAACAACCCCTTGCTGCCGCAGCCACCGTCAGCCGATCACCAACCCACAACTGTTTCTTTTTTATCCACCCTCGGAAACCGGCGGGTAAAAAAGAAACACCCACGGCCCTGCCAGCGGCCGAGCCTGACCCGGGGAACCCCTGCCCCCGCCGGGATAAGCGCTGGCAGCGGTGGCAGCACCGCCCCCAATATCCTTTTGCCGATTCCGGCACGGATCGTGTAAGTAGTTAAGTCTCAGGGCCGCCATATTTGCTCTCGATTCAAAAACCGGAAACTTCAGCTATGACCAAAATAGCCCCCCAAAAGTTTATCCTCGCATCTCCCTGGATATTCACCGCCGCCGTGGCCATCCTCCTGGGAATTATCCTGGTGTTCGCGGTTGACAACATGCGGCGCGAACAGCGCCAGACCACGGAAAGCCTGTTTAGTCGCGGCCAGGGAGTGATCCGGCTGGTGGAGGCCGGGACCCGTTCCACCATGATGCGGATGGCCTTCCCCGACCCCCTCCAGTTCCAGCATCTGCTGGAACAAACCGGCCAGGAGGAGAGTATCCTCTATATCGCGGTGGTGGACCAGCAGGGCCTGATCCTGGCCCACAGCGACCCGGAACGGATCGGCCGGCCCCTCCATCCTCACCTGGACGCCCTTGCGTTGTCTGATGACCTCGAAGAGCAAAAATTACCGCTGGTGCTCGAAGACGGGCGCGAGGTCATGCTCCGCTTCAACGGCATGACCAAGGTCATCGTGGTTGACCCCGAGGTCGCCGACGTCATCGTGGCCTCGCCCAACGACCTGCTGGTCGTGTCAACCTACTGGCCGCCGCTGCGCGACCAGGTGGAGACGATGATGTACGTCTACGATCGCGATGGCCTGCACAAGTTCGCCATCACCATCGTCTCCATGCGCGTCGCCGAGCGGGTCGCGTTCGACCTGAGAGACTCGGTGGGCCCCAACCTCAACGTCACGGCGGTCTCGGACACGCTCGTGGTGGTTGAGGGCCAGGTGCCCGACCAGGACGCCCTTGACAACCTGAAGACGCTGCTGGAGGCCGCCTCCACCGACGAGGTTCGCGTCGTCGCCATGGTGACCACCGCGCGCGGCAGCGGCTCGCAGGCCGCCCGCACCGGCGAGGCGCTCACCGAGATCCTCGACCCGCGCCTCAAGGTGATCTCGGCACTCATCCTCATCATCGGGATCGTCGCCGGCGCGATCTTCGGCGCCGTCCTGGGCGCCATCGGCGGCGCGGTTATCATGAATGCCGGGGCCTGGGGGGGAGAAATCGCCGGGGTGCTGGCATCGGTTA
>OMKS01001516.1_pt1 | contig 20541 bp, 14 predicted proteins | sample 1674721 | NCBI WGS metagenome assembly OMKS01 (sample SAMN06264996, study PRJEB25208) | sediment metagenome | isolation source: hot spring sediment | place: USA: California | collected 2014-09-02
GTCGAAGGCGCAGAGGGGGCCGTGGGTGCGTGAGGGATCGTCTCCGCCTTGACGGGGACAGGGCGCCATCCGTTCAACGCCAGCGTCGTCGCCATCAGCGCGCTCAAGGCCAGCCCAATAGCGGTCAAGAGTTTCAAAGTTTTCATCACATACCTCCTTGTATAAACCACTCGTTATGCCATATTATTTTGCCAGACAGAACAAATCTGGAAGTATTTTTTGATCCCGCCTCCTTTCTCATGGCAATGTAGCCTTCACCTCAAGCATGTGAGATAAATGTAATAGGAGTTACGCAGTTGAGGCTTTCTCTGCCACGAATTTCACGAATAGAAAAGCAAAATTCGTGTCAATTCGTGAAATTCGTGGCTAATTTCCGGTTGTTGATGAGCCAACTGCGCAAATCCTATGTAAATGGAAATGCCGACGATGAGGCCAACGCCAGAGCATGGCCGAAACGATAGCGAAGCATCAAACACCGCACAGTTGTAAAACGGATCAAAATGATCGCTTACAGTAGATTCAGTTGAAAGAAGTCAGGAGTTGTGTCGGCTTCCACCGCTGCCAAGCAAAGGACATATCGGGCGAGGTTACGTTGTACACACAAGATAGCACAAATCGAGAGGGCTGTCAAACAGTCCAATCGTCAAGGCAGGAAAAGATGAGGATAAAGTGAAGAGCGCTGGCATCAAGGCGGCATGCCTATGACAATGCAAGCCGCCCTATTCCTGGCGCCGGGCTTGCTCATACACCCGCCCGAACTCCTCCACGAACAGGCCCGCCACCTCGGCGTCGTGGATGATGAGCAGGTTTTCGTCGTTGCTGCGCTCGGCGTTGATGGTGAAATTATAGGAGCCCAGGATCACCGTCTGCTCGTCGATGATGATGACTTTGTGGTGCATGATGTAGGGGTTTCCATCCTTGAGCACCTCGTGGCCCGCCTGGCGCAAGCGGCCGTACACGCTATAATCACGCTCGGCGTCGCGGCTCTCCATCACTCCCTGGATGATCACGCCGGCCTGCGCTCGCTCCAGCATGGCGTCGGCGATCTCATCGTTGGTGAACACGAACGCCATGAAGCGAATGCGATGCTGCGCCTCTGAGATCCGCTCGATAACGCGTGCAGCGACCTGGTCCTCCGGCGCGAAGTAGTTTTCCACCATGACATCCCGCTCCTGCGCCGCCTCCCCCTCGCCCTCCACGACGGTGATCCGCACGAGAGGGTGGGGCGTGTCGGCCGGCGAGGTCGGGCCGAAGGAACCATCGAGCATCTCCTCGAACTCGGCGGTGTAATTTTCCGCCAGGGCGGGCGAGGCGATCAGGACGGCGTGATTGTTGTTACGATAGGTACCGTTCTCGGTGAAGTTCCAGGAGCCGGTCCACACCCATTGCTCGTCGATCACGACGAATTTGTTGTGCATCAGCCCGCTGCTGCGCTCGTCCTCGAGCACGGATATACCGGCCCGGCGGAGGTCGCGCACGATGCTGGCGTTTTTCTCCCGGTCCAGGTTGTCGCTCTCGACGACGACGCGCACCCGCGCGCCGTCCTGCCGCGCCTGGATCAGGGTGTCAACCACACGATCCAGATTCAGGTCGCAGGCCGCCACATCGACGCTGACCTGGGCATGCCCGATCACGGTCGCCAATTCTTGATCCAGTCCACCATAGCGATTGGCTTCGTCGTCGGAATACTGGGGATTGGTGAAGTAAATCCGGATCCAATCCCCGCTGACCGTCTCTGTGATGACGCCCAAACCGAGCAACCGGTCCAAATCCAAGCCACAGCCTATCACCAGGATAAAGGACGCAAAAGCTAACAACAAGGATAGAAGGCGTTGAGTTTTAGTAGATCTAGACATCGTTCTTGTCCGTCTCCGACGTTTGCTCGACCGGCGCCGGTAATTCGATCTCGGCAATCAAAGCGCGCACCCGTTCGGCCTGGGCCTCGGGAGGGACCTCACCCGCCTTCCGGCCGATGTATTTCATTTTACGTCGCAAGGCGGTCAATCGATGCTCCAATTGCTGAGGCGAGATCTCATCGTCCTCCTCTCGTTCCGCCAAGCGATCAACCTGCGCTATCCCCCAATCCAGCAAAGGGCAGGCGGCCTCATCGATCAGGTCAGCGGTGATCGCTTCGTCTTCTAAAAGGCTTTCCACCGCACGGCGGCGGGAACTTTCGATAATAGCCATAACGCCTCCAAATGAGTTACAAGTGGGCAAGTGTGCAAGTGTGCAAGTGGGCAAGTGGGCAGTCGTCTGGTTTGGCTAGATTGCTGAAAATGGTGCAGGATACATGACTGAATCATCATTATTGTACCACAACTTGCACCAATCCCCCAATACCCCCACACCCGTCCGACGCGAGCAAGGCATGTTTCACGTGAAACATGGTGGGCCACTGGGTTTTCGTAGCAAATCGCAAGCGCAAACCGCTAAAATGGCTCAGAACGCCCGCAGATGAACTCAAGGAAAACGAAGCTGGGGTTGATATACGTTAGGACTTACGCAGTTGAAAGAAGTGGGACGCAGATGACGCTCCTGCGGAGCGGATGCAGACTTCCGCAGATAAAGACTCAAAAATCAGCGTTTATCCGCGTTTTTCTGCGTCCAAAACCTTTTCTTAACGATCAAGTGCGTACTCCTAATACGTGACAAACCGCGCAGCGAGCAACCTCGTGCGTCTAAGCCCCCTGGATTTGCTTGGTTTCCCCCCACTCGCTCAAATTTGCCACAGAAGCGAAAGAGTGATATGCTTAAAATGAAAGGAGACAAGTTATGCAAATCGCGAATGTCGAAATTACACCGGTTGACCTGCAATTGAGGCTGCCCTATCGCACGGCCTACCATCCCAAAGGGGAGGTTGATCGCGTGACAATCGTGTTCGTGCGGGTCGAGACGCGCCAGGGAAAGACTGCCTGGGGTTGCGCCGCCTTCGATACCGATCTAACCGGCGAAACACGAGACAGCGTCCTCCAGGCCTGTCACGCCTGCGCCGAGCGCGCGCCGGACCTCAACCCCCTCAACACCGAATACGCCCTTGAGCAACTGGCTCCGATCGCCCACGAGACGCCATCGGCCCTGTGCGCTTTCGACCTGGCCTTCCACGATTTGCTGGGCCTGGCTACCGGATTGCCGCTCCATCGCCTGCTGGGGGGATTCCGGAATCGGATCCAGACTTCCGTCACCATCAGTGTGGCCCCGGTCAAAGAGACCGTGGAACTGGCCCGTGACCGCGTCCGGCAAGGATTCCGCATCCTCAAGGTCAAGGGCGGGCTCGACCCCGACGAGGACGTCCAGCGTATACGCGCCATTCGCAAGCTGTACCCCAACCTCGTCCTGCGTCTGGACGCTGACCAGGGATATAGCGTCCAACAGGCCATCGACGTGGCCCGCGCCCTGGAAGGCGACATGGAAATGCTGGAACAACCGGTGCCGGCCGACGACCTGGATGGCCTCTACCAGGTCGCCAAGCACAGCAACGTGCCCATCTTGGCCGACGAAAGCGTCACCGGGCCAGCGTCGGCGCTCGACGTCGCCACCCGTCGCTGCGCCGATGGGTTGAGCATCAAATTGGCGACCTGTGGCGGATTGCGCTGCGCGCGCCAGATCGACGCCATCGCCCGAGCCGCCCAGATGGATACGATGGTCAGTTGTCTCAATGAACCGGCCTTGCTCACGGCCGCCGGGCTATGTTTCGCCTTGAGTAGCCCCAACGTGCGCTATGGCGATCTCGATGGTCACCTGGACCTGATCGACGATCCCACCATAGCAGGCTTTCAACTGAAGGATGGCGAGTTGATCGCCACCGATGTACCCGGCCTGGGCTGCCGGGTGGATTTATAGATACCTACGCACATCATCGAAATCAAGAATCAGGAGGACGTATGGCCAAAACACGTACGCGCTGGGTTTGCCAGGAATGTGGGCGCACGACGCCCCGCCACATGGGCCGCTGTCCGGGCTGCGGTCAGTGGAACACGATGGTCGAGCAAATTGATGAATCCACCAAAACGTCGACCGGCCTTCGACAGGCACCCGGCGGCGCACCCCTGCGCTTGAAAGACGTCGAGATTGGCGAACTCGAACGCCTGGCACTGCCAATGAAAGAGTTCTCCCGCGTGTTAGGCGGCGGCATCGTCCCTGGCTCGCTCATCCTGGTCGGCGGGGATCCGGGAATCGGGAAAAGCACCCTCCTCCTGCAAGCAGCCGGTCTCCTGACCAAGGCGACGAAGAAGCCGGTTTTGTACGTCTCGGGTGAGGAGTCAGCCCGCCAGATCAAGATGCGGGCCGACCGGCTCTCGATCCAGGAGGACGACCTGTTCGTGTTGACCGAGACCCGCCTGGAGGCCATCGTGCGTCACGCCGAACAGATTCAACCGGCGGCGATGATCGTCGACTCGATCCAGACCATCACCTCAGAAGAGATCGACTCGGCCGCCGGATCGATCAGCCAGGTGCGTCGCGCCGCCTCCCTCTTCCAGGGCTGGGCCAAGACCGAGGGGGTGTCGGTCTTTCTGGTCGGTCACGTGACCAAGTCCGGTGCCATCGCCGGGCCCAAGGTGCTGGAACACATCGTCGATACCGTGCTCTACCTGGAAGGGGATCGCTTTCACACCTATCGGCTGCTGCGCTCGGTCAAGAATCGCTTTGGCGCCACCTCCGAGGTCGGCGTGTTCGAGATGCAAGAGCGGGGGATGGTCGAGGTGAAAAATCCATCAGAGGTATTCCTGGCGGAACGGATGATCAACGCTCCGGGATCGGCCATCGCGGTGACGATGGAGGGCACCCGTTCCCTCCTGGTAGAAATTCAGGCACTCGCCAGCCACACCAGTTTCGGGCACCCCCGGCGCACGGCCAACGGCGTGGACTTCAACCGCTTGCTGCTGATCGCGGCGGTGCTCTCCCGGCGGGTGGGATTGCGGCTGTACGACCAGGACGTCTTCGCCAACGTCGTCGGCGGCCTGCAAGTTGGGGAACCGGCCGCCGACCTGGCAATTGCAGTGGCTATCGCTTCCAGCGTGCGCGACCGTCCCGTGAAGGCGGATATGACGATCATTGGCGAGGTCGGGCTTTCCGGTGAGGTGCGCACGGTGAGTCAAACGTCAGCCCGGTTGAAGGAAGCCGCCCGGCTGGGATTCCGCCGCTGCCTGCTCCCCCACCACCGGCGCAAAGGGCAAGAGCCATGGCCTGCCGACATCGAAACCATCCCCGTGCGTTCCGTCTCCGAGGCGGTGGAGAAGGCATTGGTGTAGAATTTTCACTCGATATATGCTATAATGGGAGTGAGGGCAACCATTTAGCCAGGCAGCCCGGTCAGCAATGTATTTTGCAACAAGGACAATTTATTACACAGATGATAACGTCGCCCAGAACGTCGAGAGGATACCTTGTTGGCCGACATGTGTATGGTCATCATTGGCGGAGTAAAGGAGGTCAATTATGTTCGACTGCATCATCTACGCCACCGATGGATCGGAGCACGCAAGGGAAGCATTAGCTTACGCTCGCGATCTCGCAAAGCTTCACCAGACCAGGCTCTACATCGTCCACGCCTATGCTCCCCTGGTCGACCTGAAGAACTTCGGAAATTACGACGAAATCATCGCTCTCCGGATCGCCCAGGGGCACGAAATCCTCGACGCAGCGCTAGAGGAACTGGTCCCGCATGGCATCGACGTCCACACTGAGTTGCTCGAAGGGCCTATGGCGGAGGCCATCATCCGGATCGCCGAAGTGCGGGATGCCGATCTGATCATCATCGGCGCCCGAGGTCTCAGTAGTTTTCAGGGCCTTCTATTGGGCAGCGTGAGCCAGAAAGTCATCCAATACGCGCCCTGTCCGGTATTGGTGGTGCGCTGAATAAGTATCGCTAGTCTACTCTTTCGGGATCGTTAGTCTAACTTGACAATGGCACATTTATCCCCGGCGAATAAATTCGCGGGCCACAACTGCAAAGTCGGCCTACGCCGACTATAAACTAACCTGCGAAGTATCTTCTCAATAAGTTGGGGAGCTGTGGCCGGTCTCCCGACCGAGCCACAGCGGGCACGGTCAGGAGACCGGCCCGAGCGAGTTTGCCCCGGTTTATTGAGATGATACCTGCGAAGGCAGGTTTTGCAGTGCGTGATTTTTACGCGCTGTAGCCACGCGGTTTTAACCGCTGTGCGCTGTAATGTGCCATTGTCAAACTAAAAAAAGGAGGAATAATGACCCAATTGACAAAGATCGAAGGTATTGGGGAACAATATGCCCAGGAACTCAGGGAGATGGGCATCAAGACCACCGAGGCCTTGCTCGAACAGGGAAAGACACCCAAAGGGCGAAAGGAGATCGCGGATCAAACAGGGATCAGCAGTAAACTGATATTGAAGTGGATCAATCGAGCAGATCTATTCCGGGTCAAGGGGATTGGTGAGGAATATGCCGATTTGCTGGAGATGACCGGCGTCGATACGGTGCCCGAGTTAGCCCAACGCAATCCCGAAAACCTGCACGCCAAGCTGATCGAGATCAACCAGGAAAAGAAACTCGTCCGCCAGCCGCCGAGCCCATCCCAGGTGAGTCGATGGGTCGAACAGGCCAAGAATTTGCCGCGCGTCATTTCCTATTAACGCATAAGCTCGCCAAGACATAAGCTCGTCTAAACGACAAACGCCAGGACCGTTTTGGTCCTGGCGTTTTTTCTCGGAAAGGCCGAACGGTTTATTGCTCCGTCAACGCCGGCAACTGGAAATCCTCCCCCAGGATGAAGGAGATGTCACACGGGGAATTGGGATCTGGACCATGGACCACAGCGGTGGATGGGAGGCCGAAGAGTTTAACCAGGTGCTCGGCCGTATTCGTCTTGCTCGTATAGACAATGACCAGCGTTTCGCCGTAATCGGAACGATCGGCATTGGTGGGCGTAATCACTTCAAAGCCTTCTATCCGGAGATAATCGGTGGTCAAACCAGCCAATCCCTCGCGCGTCGTCCCATTCATCACCTGGATAATGGCTCCTTCTTCTCGTATAGACGACGGATCATCTTGTGTGACATCACCCGGTTCGTCAGATACGGGGATCTTGGTGGTGAAAATATAATCGCGCAACTCGCGCATATTCTCACGTACCAGGAACAAAACCTGCTGACCATCGGGGGTCTCCACAAAGCGGGTGTAGTGCTCATCGAGAACGCCATAGCGAATGTCGTCGGGTTTGACTTCGCTGGCCAATTGGGCCAGAGCGATGATCTGCTCCAAATTCAGATCGGTCACCAGCGCTCCCTGCAGCGTACGCCACATCTCAGGCGCTTTGGACGCCAATCGAAGCAGTTCATTCGGTTGCCGGGCCTTGTTGAAAGTGGCCAAAAGGATCTTTTGTTGACGATCGGCTCGATCGAAGTCGCCCCCCTCTGAGTGACGGGTGCGAGCATATTTGAGCGCCATCTCGCCATCGAAATGCTGCCAACCGGCCTCAATATACAGGGGATCAAAACCATAGGGATCCGCCGGGTCGCTGGAGGGATAGGTCGGGTCGTTGATGGCCTTTTCCACGTAGACGTCGACGCCGCCCAGCAAGTCGACCATCTCCTCGAAGGCGGTGAAATTGACGCGCACGTAATAGTCGATGGTGATACCAAAATTATACTCCACGGTCTGGACAGCCAACGCTGGTCCACCGCCGGGGTGATCGTAGACCTGGCCCAAGAAATGGGCGTTATTGATCCGTCCCTCTTTGTAACCGGGGATTGGCACCCACAGATCGCGTGGAAGCGAGAGCATACCGGCGCTCTTCGAAATCGGATCAATCGTCAGCACCAAAAGCGTATCGGTACGCCATGGGCCCTCTTCGTATTCTCGCTCGTCGATGCCCATGACCAGGACATTGACGCGATTAGTGCCTTTCCATATGGGTATAGTCATGCCACGCTCGTAGACAACATCCTCGGACTCTGGCTGTCTCTCGTGATTTATGGTAAAGTCGGGCAGCATCTCCGATCCCATGGTGAAATCGTATACCTGCCCGAAGACGAAGACGCCGGTTGCACCAGCCACCGACAGAAAGAACATCACCAACAACCCGGTAAATATCACTTGAGAAAGGTTGCTCGAGCCACGTGTTCGCCACCGATTACTTTGCACACCCAACCTCCTGAAAAGTAGCGCTCCATCCACTTTTAGTATCTCATTAGCCACGAATTGCACGAATTAACACGAAAAACCCAAAGATTAGTGACAATTCGTGTAAACCTGTCCTGAGCGTAGTCGAAGGATTCGTGGCGAAAAGTTGAGCACTTGCTAAGCCAACCAGGCGAACTAGCAGAGAGCCTCGCCGGGTTTACGTGAACAAATGCATCACACCTTGTGACTGAGTAGTACCGAAACACGAGCAATGAGATTATATCATATTTACGGGAACTGCCAAAAACGTGCGGGGCTCGTTCTCAACGGAGATTCTCGCCCAGATTGCCAGGAACCCGGATCCTTTTATGGCAAAAAAGCCACGTAGAGCCGGCCGTCACTCAACCCATACAACCGGGCGGTCGATTCGTCCATCACCGCCGCCTCCAGGTTATCGAAGACATCATCCGCCCGGAACTGGGCGCGGAATGCGCCATCGGGGCCGAGTACAAGCACGCGCCCCTGATCGAGCACGTAAATAGCACCACTGCCGCCATTGGGATCGACAGTCAACGCGTGCGCCTGGCTCAAATCGCCCGGAAGATTTTGCACGGCAAACGTGTCCGGTTTGCCGCCCAAGAATTTATGAATTTCGCCGCCGGGGTATAGGAGATAGACGTAACCATCGATAGCCATATCGAGCGCCTCGCGCATTGGCCGAGGCGGCGAATCCACGAAGTAGTTTTCCGGTCGACCGGGATAGCGATCTCCCTGCGGTTGATAGCGCCGAATCTGGTTAGCGTCAGCGTCGAGTACGTATAGACGACCGTTGTAGGTATCCACGACGACGGGTGCCGCCGGCGGCGACTCCAGCGCAAAACGGGATAATTGAATCTCGCCCCCCTCCCCTTCCCAGGCGGGATCATAGGTGACAATGGCGCCATCCTCTTCCAAGATCAGCAGTCCACTCGTCTGCCGTCCTCCCATCGGCTCGACCCAGATGAAGTCGAGCAAAGCGCCGACTGAAGCGCCGCCAATTTCTTGTCCCCGCCGAACGATAAATGGGTTGCCATCCCGCTCAACGACCCCATCGCCGTTCGCATTCAACGTCAACCGGGCGACCCATTCTCCGGCTGGATCGAGCACGAAGATCATCTGCCCATGCGCAACCAACCGACGCGGAACAGTGCTGGGACCGAAATCCCACAGTTGGCGCGTAGACAGGCGAACAATCCCATCCAACTGATCAAGCGCCGACCTCGCCTTGGTCTGCAAGTCGATGGCGACCTGATCGTCCGGTCGCAGCGCCCGGGCAGCGTCGGCTTGCTCTAGCGCCATCTCCCAATGTGAACGGGCAGGCTCGACGACACCGCCGCTCGACTGCGCCTGTTCAATCGCCTGCTTGGCCTGGTCGATGACGCTCTGAAATTGGGATTTTTCGCCGAAGGCCTGGTAGGCCCATATCACGACGATGGCCAATAGGATGGGAATGCCAACAGCTATGGCGATCATCTTCGAAGCATCTTCTTCAGGGACAGGCCGCGAGACAGATCTACTGGGACGACGGGCACCCCGTTCGGGACCAGGCAGCACACGCCGGGGCAACGCCCGCAATCCACCAACGATGACGCCGCCAGCGGCAGCGAGCCCATGGCCAATGGAACCCAATCCCAGACGCGCGCCCTCCCCTACCCGCTCCATCAGATCCGCCCCCAAACCTGGCGTCGATTCCCGGACAATTTCGGGCATCTCTTTATAAGACGCCGGCGGCGGTTCATCAGAAGCCTCTACGATCCGTACGGGAATCTGTTCAACCGGGCGCTCAGTCTCGGGCGGCACTGGACTCGGTTGGAAAAGGTCGATCGGATACGGCGGTGCTTCAGGCATCCTGGGGGCGAGCGCTGCTTCGGCCTCTGCTAACGTCGGTTCTGGTTTCGGTTCTGGCGTCGGTTGTGGTGTCAGTTCTGGCGCAGGTTCCGGACGGCTCCGGACCGTTTCTTTCAGTTGTGACAGTGACTGGAGGAGTTCGCGAGCGGCAGAGGCCTTCTCCAGCGTCGTACAATGCATCAACAAGGCGACGAAATCCGCATCGGCACCAATCTGCTCGAGCCCATCTAGTGTGTCGGTCAACCCCTCGCGAGGGATCACACGGGCGAGACCGCCTTCACCGACAGCCTGCAACAGTGACGAAGAGGCCAACAACAATTTGTCGCCCGGCGCGACAAAGACGTGCCTCAAGCGAACGTCGGCCATCCGGCTCATTCCCAGGGGGGTCAGGGAACTGCCTGGTGACAATCGTTCCAGCCGCCCCTCACTAAAAGCGTAGACCTGGAGGGAACCTGTCTGAACGATGAACACATTGTCGTCTCTCAAGACCGCACAGGTCATTCCACCCACACACCGTTCGCTCGGATCGATGTCTAAGTTTGCAAAAAACAGACGCCGGTTGGCGGCTGCCACCGCTCGCCGCAGCCCGGCAGTGATACTGCCCGTCTCCGACCAATAGATGCGAGCAAAGACTTCGCGCAATTCCCGGTAACGATGAGCGGGGGTCATCCGGGTCAGATCAAGGAGCATAAACAAGCGCTCGCCAGACCGGGACCGAGCGGCGTCAGGCGGCGCGTCTAACGCAGCAGCATAAGGCGCACCAGAGAGGTGAGGCGCGGTCACTTTGTGGCGCGTGGAGTCGATGACTCGCAATGCGCCAACGATAGATTCAACCTGGGGTCTTGCGTTGGCGTGGGGGATCATATCACCTTAACAAAGATCGAAGGCCTTCATTGATTCGGTCTCTAAATGCACCGTTGGGGCAATGTCAAAGTTAAGGGAAAACCAGACTTCGGAAGTTTCAAAAGCGCACCGTCAAATAACATTTCGAGGCCGATCAAGGCTGGTTTTGCTTCCAAGGCCCTTGGCGCTAAACTTCCGAAGTCTTATCTCCTCAATGACATTGACCGCTGGGGAAATTCGACCGGCTTTCTCCGTGATCATTCTCGCTAGTAGCTTCCTTCACCTGACATTATACTGCTATCTCCGCGCTAACGCAACATAGGGGATGCGCGGGTACTTTCACCTTTCACAAACAATCGTCTGACGGGCTAATAAAGCGATAGGCCGGGAAAATTTCCCGGCCTATCAGGTCCCTCGCTAGATTGTAACGCCAGGGCCTAACCCCAATACGGTTTATTTAAGGGGTTATGATGGTTCGTAGTGCGCGCGCTAGATAGCGGCTTTAGTGCGGTTTTAGGAGCGCTGAAGCGCCTACTACGAACAAGCCCCCGGTTTATCTAAACCGTATTGGGCCTAACGATGGGATTCTTGCTCGCTGAGCAAGAATCCTATCGGTTAGGTTGCAGCTTATACCTCGTGGAATTCACCCTCGACGACGTCTTCCTCTTCTTTCCGGTCGCGCCCGTTGCCACCGCCCGGCGCTGGACCGGCTCCGGCGCCAAATCCAGCGGCTCCGGATTGAGGGCCACCAGGGCCTTGCTGTTGTTGACCCTGCTGTTGAGCATACATCTGTTGTCCGATCGCGTAGCTGGCCTGTTGCAACTGCTCGATCAACTGCTTGATCCGGGCCGCGTCGTCGCCCTCCTTGGCCTGTCTCAGTTCCTCGATGACGCTCTCTATCTGATTGCGGTCAGAAGCCGACACCTGGTCGCCCAGATCGCGCAGTGTCTTCTCCATCTGGTAGATCAACTGATCGGCTGTGTTACGCGCCTGGATCAATTCCTTGCGCCGCTCGTCCTCGGCGGCGTGACGGCGAGCCTCGCGCACCAGTTCCTCGACCTCGTCCTCGCTCAGGTTCGTGGTGGCGGTGATGGTGATCTGCTGCTCTTTGCCCGTCGCCTTGTCCTTGGCCGAGACGTTCAGGATACCGTTGGCGTCGATGTCGAACGTCACCTCGATCTGCGGCACGCCGCGCGGCGCCGGGGGAATCCCCTCCAGGTTGAACATCCCCAGGCTGTTGTTGTCGGTCGCCATCGGGCGCTCGCCCTGCAAAACGTGAATGGTGACCGCCGTTTGTCCATCCTCGGCTGTGGAGAAGGTCTCGCTCTTGCGCACCGGGATGGTGGTGTTGCGCTCGATCAACGGCGTCATCACACCGCCCAGCGTCTCCACACCCAGCGTCAGCGGCGTCACGTCCAGCAGCAACACGTCCTTGACCTCGCCGCTCAACACGCCCGCCTGGATCGCCGCGCCAATCGCCACGACCTCGTCGGGGTTCACACCCTTGTGCGGTTCCTTACCGCCGGTCATCTCGCGTACCAGGTCCTGGATCATCGGCATGCGCGTCGCACCGCCGACCAGCACTACCGCGTCCAGATTGTCGGCCGAAACCTTGGCGTCTTCCAGCGCTTTCTCGAACGGGATCCGGCATCGCTCCACCAGGTCCTCGGTCAATTGTTCCAATTTGGCCCGCGTGAGTTTCATCTGTAGATGCTTGGGACCAGAGGCGTCGGCGGTGACGAAGGGCAGGTTGATCTCCGTCTCCATCACGGTCGAAAGCTCAATCTTGGCCTTCTCGGCCGTCTCCTTGAGCCGCTGCAGCGCCTGCTTGTCCTGGCGCAGGTCGATGCCCTGGTCCTTTTTGAACTCGTCGGCGACGTAGTCCACGACTCGTTGATCCCAATCGTCGCCGCCCAGGAAGGTGTCCCCGCTGGTCGACTGCACCTCGACGACGCCTTCGCCCACGTCCAGGATCGAGACGTCCAGGGTGCCGCCGCCCAGGTCGAAGACCAGGATGGTCTCGGCGTCCTTCTTATCCAGCCCATAGGCCAGGCTCGCCGCTGTCGGTTCGTTGATGATACGGAGCACTTCCAGCCCAGCGATCTGCCCGGCGTCCTTGGTCGCCTGACGCTGGCTGTCGTTGAAGTAGGCGGGAACGGTGATGACCGCCTGTTTCACGTCCTCTCCCAGATAGGCCTCGGCGTCGCGCTTCAGTTTGCGCAGAATCATCGCCGAGATCTCCTGGGGCGTATATTCTTTGTCGGTCTGCGGGATGTAGACCCGCGCATCGCCGGAGGGCCCATCGACGATCTTGTAAGGCAGAACCTCACGAGCCTTGGCGACCTCGGGATCGTCGTAGCGGCGGCCCATCAATCGCTTGACCGAAAAAACGGTGTTGTCCGAATTAACGACCGCCTGCCGGCGCGCGGTCTGCCCAACCGGTTGCTCCCCACTCTTGGTAAAGGCTACGACCGATGGACACAGACGCCCGCCCTCGGCGGTCGGTATGACGACAGATTCGCCGCCTTCCATCACGGCGACCACCGAGTTGGTCGTACCCAGGTCAATACCTATAATTTTGCTCATCTTTATCCTCCAATTGACTATTTGCTTCAGTACAAATAACTGCGTTCCGAGTTATCTATCATACTCATTCTCATTCTTAGTCTCAGTGTCAGTATACAACACATTCATCAGAATTAGATAAGAGAAGTATCAACATTTCATTAGAATAGAGCAAAACCCATTGCCTACACAATAGAATGATGTTATAATCTTCCAGGGACCCAAACTTCCAAATTAGCGTTCGACACCAATTCAGGAGGTATCACGATGAACGTCACCAAAACGATGGATCTGACCCAAGCCATGCAGACGGTGAGATGGCTGGATGAAGAACGACGCAAAGATAAAACGAGCATCGCCACGCTGCAGGAGCGCACGGAGGAGCAAGCGAAACGCATTGAGGAGCAAGCCGCCCAGATCAAGGAGTTACAAAAAGCCTTGGCCGGCGTCCAGGGCGTTCTATCAAAAGTCAGCGCGTTCGAGGAAATGGTCTCCAACTACCGGAATGAGCTCTTGCTGCAGATGGACCAGCGGGACGAGACGCGCCGGAAGGAACTCACCGAGTCGGAGCGCCTCCGGCGGATTGAATATGAATCGTTGACCGCCAACGTCAACCGCCTGGAAAAGGAATTGCGCGTCCTGACCCACTACGACGAAGCCATCAACGGCCTGCGCACCGAGAATCAACGCTTGAGCACCGTCTTTCAACAGATGGACGTCGAGGTCACCGACCTGAGTAAACGGCTCGAAGATCGCCTCAAGACGATCCCCCGCATAGAAGAGCAGCGCCGCGTCGACAATCGTCGGATCGTCAACACCGAGCAAGACGTCACCGACCTGCGTGGAAAGTTGAACGCGCTCGAAAAGAAATATCCCCTGCTCGAAGAGACGATCCAGAAACAAAAAGCCCGCATCGAAAAGGCGGTCGAAGAGAGTAAAAAGTACGAGGAACCGATCGAGGAACTGCGCATCTCCGATTTCCAGCGCGAGCAGAAGATGAAACAATACCTGGACCAGGGAGAATTGGTGACCCAGGAACTGGAGAGATTGCGCGGTCAAACCCAGGGCTTCATCGAACAACAACAGGCGGTCAAGCGCAGCATCGACGCCCTGGAAAAATTCAAGGTTCGCATCGAGCGCCGCCAGGACGAAATGGCAGAACAGCAGCGCCTGACCAACGAGCAGATTCAACGCCGGTGGGACGAGTGGCAAATTGCCCGCGAAAAAGAGCAGCAAAAAAGAGAAGTGATCGTCGAAGAAAGGTGGCGACAACAGGGACAGACGAACCAGTCCCACCTCAATCGCATAGAGACCCTCCAAACCATCACCGGCAAACATCGGGAACAACTGAGCGCCCTCTGGGAAAGCCAGCGCGCAAACGCCAACAGCCTCCTCAAGGCAGTCCAGGACGTGTACGAAGCCTTCACCGCCCCCATCGACGAGCAATTGGGCCACTTACGCAGCGAGTCGGAATAGGAGCAATCGCCATGCAAGTTATCGGCACCGCCGGTCACGTCGATCACGGCAAATCGACCCTCATTCACGCGCTTACCGGCATCGACCCCGACCGGCTCCAGGAAGAGAAAGAGCGCCAGATGACCATCGATCTGGGGTTCGCCTGGCTCACGCTCCCCAACGGCGAGTCGGTCGGCGTCGTGGACGTGCCAGGCCACCGGGACTTCATCAAGAATATGCTGGCGGGCGTGGACGGCATCGACGCCGCGTTGTTCGTCGTCGCCGCCGACGAGGGCGTCATGCCCCAGACCCGCGAGCACCTGGCCATCCTGGATCTGCTGGGAATCGACACGGGCATCATCGCCCTCACCAAAGTCGACGTGCTGGTCAATATGGCCGAGGGTGAGGATTGGCTGGAACTGGTCGAGGCGGACGTGGCCGATACCATGGTGGGGACAGTGTTGGAAAATGCGCCCATCGTGCCGGTCTCGGCCCAAACCGGCGAGGGATTAGAGGCATTGACCCTCGGCTTGCAGGAGATTCTGGAGAGCAGCACGCCTCGACCGGACCTGGGACGGCCCCGCCTGCCCATCGACCGCGTCTTCACTGTCAGTGGATTTGGCACCGTGGTCACCGGCACGCTCGTGGATGGTCATCTCGAAGTAGGGCAGGAAGTCGAGATACAACCCCAGGGACTGGCGGCCCGGGTGCGCGGGTTGCAGACACACAAGGAGAAAGTCGAGCGCGCAGATCCGGGCAGCCGGGTGGCCATCAATCTCACCGGTGTCAACAAACGTGCGTTGGTGCGGGGAGACGTGGTCACGACGCCGGGTTGGCTCCATCCAACGGTGCTGGTGGACGTGCAGTTGCGTTACTTGCCCGAGACGCTCCAATCCTACAGCCACGCCGAAACGAATCCTAAGCCTCTGCGTCACAACACCCCGCTCAAGTTCTATTCCGGGGCAGCCGAAACGCTGGCCCACGTGCGCGTATTGGGACAGCAAGTGCTCAAGCCAGGAGAGACCGGGTGGGCCCAACTGCGCCTGCAGGAGCCCATCGCCCTGGTCAAGGGAGATCGCTTCATCGTCCGCCGGCCCTCGCCGCCGGCGACCATCGGTGGAGGCGTCGTCGTCGACCCCAACCCGGGACGCCGGTATCGCCGCTTCCGCCCGACGGTCATCGAACGCCTGGAGACGCTGGCCCAGGGCACGCCAGCCGAGATATTGTCCCAGACGCTGGATCGTCACAGTCCGACGACGGTGCGCGACCTGCTCTCCGAAAGTGGGTTGCCGGAGGAAGAAGCCGCAGCCGAGGCCATGGCCCAGTTGTTGCAGGAAGAACAGGCGCTCTTGTTGACCGCCGACCAGGAGATACCGACCACGCCAGCCCCTAACCAACAGATCGTTTCCCGCACGTGGTGGGCCGAGACGATGGGGGAAATCACACGCCAATTGAACGCTCACCACCAAAAGTTCCCCCTGCGCGTGGGGATGGGACGAGAGGCTTTGCGCAGCGGGCTCAAACTAGACGCCAAGGTCTTCAACGGCGTGATGAACCGGGCCACGGCCGAAGGGCAAGTGCTCGACGAAGGCGCCACCGTCCGGCTGCCTTCTCACGAGGTGACGTTGAGCGCGGCCCAGCAACAAAAGGTGAATGATCTGCTGGCTCGCTTCGAACAGGATCCCTACGCCACGCCATCGTTCAATGAAAGTGTACAAGCCATCGGGGAAGATGTCTTGAACGTCCTGTTGAGCCAGGGCCAACTGATTCAGGTTTCACCGGCTGTGCTATTCCTGCCAGAGACGTACGAAGAAATGATCAACGACATCCGAACCTACGTCGAGCGGGAAGGCAGCATCACCCTCGCCGAGGCCCGGGACCTTTTCGACACCAGTCGCAAGTATGCCCAGGCGCTGTTGGAACACCTGGACGAAATCGGTGTGACCAGACGGATGGGGGACAAACGGCTCTTGCACTAAGGCGTAGGACGTGAGACGTAGGACGCGAGACGTAGGACATCAACGCCACTTCTTCAGCCGGGCGATGATGTCCCGTTCGTAACCGTGTCCCTTGGGATCAAACCACCCGCCCTCGACACCCTCAGGCAGATAGCGCTGTTTCACCCATCCCTCGGGGTAATCGTGGGGATACTTGTACCCCTCGTGCTTGCCCAGCGTGTGTTTGTAATGCTCACGCAATTGGCCATGGAAACGGTCGCTCTTATCGCGCAAGTAAACGGGCGCCGGGCCGGCCCCGTGTGTCTCGATCTCCGACAGGGCCTTCCAGTACGCGCCGGTCGAGTTTGACTTGGGCGCGGTGGATAAATAAAGCGTCGCCATCGCCAGGTGATACTGCCCCTCCGGCATCCCCACCCATTCGAAGGCCTGGGCGCAGGCGTTGACGACGAGCACCCCCTGGGGATCGGCCAGGCCGATGTCCTCCGCTGCCAGGATGTAGAGACGGCGCAGGATAAAGCGGGGGTCTTCACCGGCGGCGACCATCTTGGCGAGCCAATAGAGCGCCGCGTCGGGATCGCTCCCTCGCACCGACTTGATGAATGCTGACACCGTATCGTAATGGGCGTCCCCCGATTTGTCGTAGTGCAACGCCCGTTGTTGGATCGAGTCCTCGGCCACCTGCAACGTGATGTGAATGACGCCATCATCGCATGGAGACGTGCTTTCCACGGCCAATTCCAACGCGTTGAGGATATCCCGGGCGTCACCGCCCGCCACACGGATCAAGTGAGCGCGCGCATCCTCGTCCAGCCTGACCGTTCGTCGTCCGTATCCCCGTTCAGGGTCCTGCAAGGCCCGGTCGATCAAGGCGTTCAAATCCTCATCGGTCAGCGGCTCAAATTGGAATACCCGTGAACGGGAAACGAGCGGCCCAATCACCTGGAAATAGGGATTTTCCGTCGTCGCGCCGATGAGCACGATGGTCCCGTCCTCGATGTGGGGCAATAGGGCATCCTGTTGGGCGCGATTCCACCGGTGAATCTCGTCCACCAGTAATATGGTCCGCTGGCCATACATCCCCCGCCGCTCCTTGGCCTGCTTGATCACCTGGCGCAGGTCGGCGACGCCGGCCAGAACCGCGCTGATCGTCTCGAAGGCGCTGGACGTGGTATGGGCCACGATGTTGGCCAGCGTGGTCTTGCCCACGCCGGGCGGCCCCCAAAAAATCAACGAGGACAACAGGCGATCGGCCTCAATCGCCCGCCGAAGCAGGCGCCCCTCTCCCACGATGTGGCGCTGACCGACGAATTCTTCCAGCGTTCGGGGGCGCATCCGGGCCGCCAGGGGCGCTTCACGTTGAATCTGTTGCTTTCGACTGTGCTCAAACAAGTCCATTTAGCCGTCTCGCGATATCGTTCATCGAGCGAAAAGGGTGTACGTACCGGCTATCTGATTGGCCACGAGAGCCAATAACTGGGGAAAACAGGCAACAATGACGTTGGCCCCAATTGCGCCGGTGATGACCAACGCCGTCAGCCATCCCTCAGCGGGCGCCAATGAGATCACACTCCGATTTTCCTCTGAATCGGGCCGTTCTAAGAGCACGTTCAACCATCGCCAGACCCCGGCCAACATGCCCAGGCTGGCCAAGAGCATCAACAATACCGCCCCTGGGGATTGTTGGATCAACGAGCGATAGAGCGCCCAACGCCAGGCAAAGCCGGCGCTGATAGGCAATCCAGCCGCCGACAATCCACCGATGACGAATACGCCCGTACTCCAGGGCAAGTCCCACCCCTTCCCTCGCAGCGTTTCAACGCCATCTTTACCCCCACTCCGTTCTCGCAGGCCACTGAGGCCGGCAGCCATCAGAGCGAGGCTAAACGGACGGACCATGAGGGAGAATAGAGAAAGTGATAGGCCCAATTTGCTGCTCAATCCCAGAGCAATCAGCGTCGCCCCATTATCGGCCAGGGCCGCCAATCCCATCAATGGCCCCAGGCGCTGTTGAGCGGGTGCAAGGGCGCCTCCCATCGTCACCATCCCCAGGCCGGCCACGAGCATCAGCACGTCGAATTGCGGATGGGCGCTTAGCCAGGGATACGTCTCCAGAAAATCAAACAGCAAAAACCACACAACCCCATTGTTGACGGTGAAAACGAAGGCCCCAGCCAGGGGAACGCCATCGCTGGCGATAGCCGTCACCCAACTGTGAAAGGGGACGACGCCTAGCAGGAGAGCGAAGGAAAAAGCCAAAAGAGTTGCCGAGATACTCAGCAACTCGCTTCTATCGGGCATGATGGCGTAGCGATCCAACAACCAGTGCGCGACCAATACTCCCGGCAGGGCCAACACGGTGAAGGTCAAATAACGCATTCCCCCGCGCGAGGGAGGCGAGTCGGCTCTTTGCAAAGCAAACACCGAAAGCGCGGCAGCAATCCCGATCAACAACACGGCATAGATAAAGGGTCGAATCAGCAACGCGCCATTCAGGAGACTGAGCACGCCCAGCCCCATGGGGAAGAGCAACGCATGCGGCGCCACACGCCACGCCAGGAGGAAGATAGCGGCCGCGGAAAAAAACAGCAAGGCCATCGCAGCTCGATCCCCCAGTCCCAGGGCAAGCTCACGTCCAAACAGATCCACCGTCTCACCCAGTGTGACTTGTGTTCCACCCCACAAAAGCACCGGCCGATCCAAGGGCAAAGAGATGATGCCGATGCCCATTGCCAATGAGGTGCCCGCAGCCAACAACGCCGATAACGTCTCCCACCGCAGGAATACGTACACGATACCGGCCATGAGCAGTGGGACGAGCAGCAACAAAAGGGGTCCTGGGATCATGCCCGATTCTCCTCGCTAATGAACGTCACCTCGGCGGCCCGCAGATAGGCCGCCGCCAGCGCAATCAAAAAACTGACCGCTCCCATCAATCCAGCCACGATCAGGCTAGGCGGTTCCAGAGAGACGTAGAAAAGATCGAATCCCGACAAAAAGGTCAATAATCCCAAGCCCACCTGCATTGGCGTCTCGCTTAGACCGATCAAGAGCAATCCTAACCCAACCATCAGATAGCAGGCCAGTGAAATGTAAAGCGGCATCTCGAACAAGGGGATTCGTAACGCCGCCGTATACGCTGCCACCGAAACCAGCAAGCCGGCCAACAGGCTGAACGAAGCTCGAGCCGAGATCACCCAGCGTTGCCATCGTTCTGGCGTATCCGTCTCTCCCAGGGGAGTCGACGGAAGGACCTCGCTGGCGCGTCGCTCGGTCAAATAAAAGACCATGCAAATCAGCCACCCAATCAGCCCTTTGACAGCGGCCACTTCTAATTGGATCATACGGGTCAATAACAGTGCAACGAAGAAATACTGGACAGTGAGCGCGATAACGTTCAATCGCCAATCTCGACTGACAACCAACAAACCGGCCGTGAGAAAAATACCGGCCACAGCCGGCATGGAGGCCAGGAAAGAGACGCGAGCGAAAAGATCGACCAGCGTTGGCATCAAAAACCACCCCAAACCAATACGAGCAGAAGAAACAACAACCATGCCCAGAGCAATGCCCCGGCTCCCCCGACCAATTCATCCGCAGCCCAGAGTAAGCCCACGCCCCGGCCCAGTGCGCCCATCACGAGATCGAAAAACCACTCCAACTTCAATAAGTCGCCAACGCTTCGCAAAAACTGGGCTCCCTGAAGACGCAAGGCCTCCCCCTTCCAGGCCAGCCCCCC
>OMKS01001518.1_pt1 | contig 20522 bp, 18 predicted proteins | sample 1674721 | NCBI WGS metagenome assembly OMKS01 (sample SAMN06264996, study PRJEB25208) | sediment metagenome | isolation source: hot spring sediment | place: USA: California | collected 2014-09-02
CAGCAAATAAGATTAAGCCGCAAGATGATGTTGATAAAATAAGTAGCCGCCGACATTTGTCAGCGTGCATACATAACTCGTAATCTTTAATTCTTCTGATTTTTTTAGATATATTGAGAAGTTACCACCGCAGACGTAAAGCCTGCCTGAAGCAGACAGGTCTGCGGCTACAAATGGTTAAGTATATAAACCTTGGAGGTCACATGATTTAGACCTCCAAGGTTCCTGAATGATAGTACAAAACAGCTCAAGCAACCTTCGAGTGCTTGCTAACAAAGCAACCTTCGAGGAAAAAGAACTTAAGCATCAAACTCTTACCTCGAAGGTTTCTGAAAAACCTTAAAAATCTCCGGGATTTGCCTGAAATAAAGTTTGATAGTTATATTGGTATCTTAAAACTTAAGAATGAAAAATCCCGGGGATTTATTAAAGATGCAGTTATACAAAAACTTTTCACCTTCGGTTTCGGTTATTGTACCGACTTATAACCGGGAGAAACTTCTACCCCGAGCGCTTGATTCCTTATTAAAACAAGCTTTGCACAATTGGGAATGTATTGTTGTTGATGACGGAAGCACGGATAATACTTTTCATGTAGTTAATGAATATTTAGAGAATGATCACCGTTTTAGATACATGAAGCACTCCAACAAAAAACCGCCGCTTACTTTTAATACGGGAATTCAAGCATCAATCGGCAGATTTATAACTTTCCTCGGAAGTGATGATGAATACAAGGCAGATCATCTGCAATTACGTTATGATTTTATGATAAACAATCCTAAAATTGATTTAATTCAAGGTGGATTAGAAATTATAGGTCACCCTTATGTAAAGGATATGAATGATCTTTCAAAAGAAATTCATATTTCGGAATGTAAAGTTGGCGGAACATTTTTTGGTAAGCGAGAAGTCTTTTTTGAATTGGAAGGTTTCCGCGATCTAAAGTATGCCGATGATGCAGATTTTTGGGAGAGAGCGAGCAAAAAATTTAATATTACCGATGTAGATTTTCCGACTTATATCTATTACCGGGACACACCGGATAGTATTTGTAATAATATTTAAGAATATCAAGTGTAAAGGGGCTGTCTCAAAAGTAAAGATTATTATAAAATTGGAACGCTGATACCGCAGATTTGAACTGATTTCCACAGATTTTTTATTTGATATTTACTTTTGAGACAGCCTCTTTTTATACAGTGTATTTTGTGATATAATCTTCCGGGATTTTTGCCGGTCTGCCGGTTTCTACATTAATCATAGTATAAATAAACTGTCCGTCGGCAGCAACTTTACCGTTCTCTTTTTTTACAATTTCAAAATTGACAATACTTTGTGAACGGTTAAAATCATCAACCTGAGTCCTGACAATTATTTTGTCGGTAAGAATTAAAGCACGTTTATAATTTATATTAACCTGCGAAACAACCCATGTAAAACCGCGTTCTAAAAAATCTTCCATTGTAACTTTATAATCTTTTCTCATTTGATCATAACGTGCGGCGAGTACATAATCCAAATATTTTGAATTATGTACATGGTTATTCATATCTATATCGTCGGGTCTTATTGTTAATTCGGTTTCGAAAATTGAGTATTTGTTGTTCATTTTTTATCTCGCGTAACCTCGAAGGAAAAATCAAGTTGCCTTCGAGGTTTTATGCTTAGTCTCGTGTAACCTCGAAGGAAAAATCAAGTTGCCTTCGAGGTTTTATGCTTAGTCTCGTGTAACCTCGAAGGAAAATACAACTTGTCTTCGAGGTTTTGATGATTGCTTTATATAATGATTAGATTCTCAAAATGAAATCTAATCCCCAACAGATAAAATACGTTGTAATTCTGTCTCGCTTACATTCAGCAACTCATTAACCAATAATTTCGGAGTAAGGATTTTCCAATTATTATCTTTGCTGAAAACTTCTTTGAATATAGGAAGAGCCGACTCAAGTTCACCGATATTTGTTAATGTAACAGCGCGCCAAAATTTCATTTCAAGATTTTCGGGAAACAATTCTTCTGCTGCGGAATATTCTTTCATTGCTAATTCCATATCACCGTGCTCAATAGCCAAATCGCCTTTGTTCATATGTTCATAAGCTTGATGTACTCTGTATAATCTTCTTAGTTCTACTAATGGTTCGGGATGATCTTCAACGTGCAAATCAACTAATCTGTCTTCCCAAACTTTACCTGTAGATTCGGCTTTTACTACTAATAATGATGCGGATTGTTTCCCTCTAATATCACCTCCGGCTTCTTCTGCCGCTTCGAGAGTTAATAATAATCTTTCCGCTAAACTACCTTTTGAGTTTTCGAATGTTTCTTTCATAACTCGCCAAACTGTATCATACTTCATCATATTTGCTTGAACAGAAAATTGATTTCCTTGAAGATGCCCGGCTTCGGGTGTACATTTTTTACCTGAATATGTTGCTACATTTCCTTCGGCGTCAAGAATTGCTAATTGACGGTAATCCCTTCCTTCATCTTCTTCAATCAATTTATCCAAAACATCTTGTGCATTAAATCCTTCTCTTAACAATGCCAAACCGTTTGGTCCGAAAGAAACATTAACGAAAGATTGAGTGGCAACTACTCCGACACCTGCTTCGCCCCATGATACAATAGTTCCAACAGAGAACCAATGCGATTGAACTGCGACACCCATCTCGCCTGTAACCGTATCTCTTGCAACAATACTGTAAGTATGTGCGAGAGGATTTTCTCCGTAGAATGTTTGTGCATTAAAAGTGATAATCAATAAGAATAATGATAGAATCGTTTTCATTTTTATCCCAAATTTATTTTTAACATTTAATTTCTTTTCTATTTATTGGCATAGTCATACAACGGCATCCGCCTCCGCCGCGCGCCAGTTCGGCTCCGTCAATAGTGATTACACATTTTTTAAGTTTATTTATATCATGTTTAGAAAGATCATCTGATTTTACAACTTCGTAACCGAATTTGTTTAACGCTTCTATTGTATAATTATTTCTGCCATAACCTAAAACCTTACCGGGGGCTAATGCAAAAAAGTTTGCACCGCTGTGCCATTGTTCCCGTTCTTGAATCCAATCATCGGAATTACCCCCGCATGAAATTGAGTTGAGATCAATTTTTAATTTTCTTAGTGCATCAGGAATGCTTTTTTCTTCCCTTATCCACGCAACCTTTCCGTTATCAACTTTTATATGAACTGTTACATAATTATGTTGATTAAATACGACCGGGTCGTAACTTAGACAAGTATCCTTATCAAGCATAGTAAATACCATATCAAGATGAATAAAGGATTCTAAAGTACTAGGAAGCTCTTGAACAATAATATGCTTTAGGTTTTTCAACTTTTTGAATTCGTCAATTAAGAAATCAATTCCTTGAACTGTTGTACGTGCGCTTAACCCGATACAGATTATGTCATCCCTTATTAGAAGTATATCTCCGCCTTCATAAGAAATTGATGGTGAATAATTCAGTTGTTTAACCGGGTTAATTGTTTCGGTATGCAAATCCGGGTGATAATTAAAAATTGCTTCCATAATAATTGCTTCACGTTCACGAACAGGGCTGCTCATCTTAGCAATAAAAATTTTTTCGCCAACCGAGATAGAAGCATCTCGTGTAAAGAAAAAATTATGCAGCGGAGGGAGAGCATACCTTTCTTTGCTTAAGAATTTTGTGAGCGTATCTTTTACAATCGGAACACCCTCAATTAATTGCCGCGATAATTCTTTTGGACTTAGTGTTAATAGATAATCATGAAGACAATCAACATTTTCATTTGAGCAAATTTTATCGAGAATGTAATCTCTCGCTTCATCAATCTTCAAAATATTTTTTAACAAGTCGGAGATTTCGTAAACTTTTGTAAATCGATTCAAAACAGACTTGAATTGTTTGTATTCTTTCTTTGCAACTGCAAGATTGAGAATGTCGCTATAAAGTGCTCGTTTGGCATTCAGAGGAGTCATGTTTTCAACTTCATGCCCCGGTGTATGAATAATTACTCCTTGAAGTTCGCCTATTTCAGATGAGACATTTATTTTCATAAAACTCCGGATTAACTAATTACCCATATATTATTCTTAATTTTAAGTTGAGTATCGTCGAGAAAAACAGCACGACCAACCCCGCCGGGTCTAAAATCCGTTACAATATCAACATGCTGTGCTGATTTATTCATAATTCCTTTTTTAAGAAATTCCTCAATTTCACTTTTTCCTTCAATTGAGTTTGGTTCATCGGTAAAACATTCGGGATAACTTGCCCCGATTGCAATGTGAAGTGTTCCGCCAACCTTCTCAACAAATAATGGATGTTTAAGAACTTCTTTTATTCCGTTATTCATACCGAGAGCAACTTCGCCTAAACGATGCGAACCTTCATCGGTTTCAATAATTTTAGCTAATGCCTCATTACCTAACTTTGCAGTGTATTCAATAATTTTACCTGAGTGGAATTTTAGATAAATACCTTGAATTGTTGTTCCGCCCTGGAATACAGGTAAGTCAACATAAATTTCCCCTTCCACGCTGTTTGCATCAGGGCTTGTAAAAACCTCGCCATCGGGAAAATTTCTTTTACCGGTACATTTTACAATATTTCGTTTTGCAATGTTCATTTTCAATACTAACTCATCTCCCGTATGCGGATGCTGGGTAATAATGGTTATCTCTTTACTCGATTTCATTTTTTGATAGATGTCTTCTTCAACTTCTTCAAGCATTCTTGGGTCAACAGTTGAAGCAGATACTATTACATTTGCATAGTCATTTAATGTCATCCCTTCCATATCTGCAAAACCCTGTGTAGGGAATAGAGTTAAAACCCAAGGTTTGCCGAGCCGAATATTTTTAAATGGCTCATCAGCCCGCATGATTGCTTTAGCATTAAGTTCAGGAAGACCGTCGAAAAGTTTTGGATTCTCTGCTCCCAAAATTTCAATATACTTAGTCATATTATTATATCGCTCGGTTAGCCAATCCGGTACACGTTCAATTTGTTTAACCGTACCGTGCCTTGCAATAGACGCGCCCCAGACTCTTCCTCTGTCGTTATCGGGAGTAATTAGATTAACATCGGCAATTGCACCTGCTCTGAAAATTTTATCTTGCAAGACAGAAATAAGAGTCCAGCAGATATGTTCTCCCTTAATCATTATAATATCGTCAGGGGATATTCCGTCAAGCGAATAGTTGAGCAGGTAATCTGCCCAAGTATTCAAATCTTCTTGAGAAATATTTAATTGCATAATTATCCTTTTGTTTTAATTGCTTGCTTGCCTTCTGTTGTATTGTCAAAAAATCTAGTTGTCGGATATGCGTATTGAATATCATCATGTTCGGCAAGTTCGGTTAAAACATCTTCCCAAATATTTTGTTCGGTTGTTCTTCTTTTTCTAACATCACATAGATAACGCATTGTTAACTTCACACCGTTTTCTTTCATTGATGTATATACAGTAGGAGTTAATACACTATAAAATACCATGAACTTGCGCGAAGTTTCTTTTATTTGATTACGGACTTCGGTTGTTAGATTTTCTGTACGCTTGTTAACAATTTCCAACAGAATTTCTTTTGCTTTTTTCCAATTACTTTCGAATGTAACCATAACGGCTATTTCATTCCAAATATAATTAAAGCCGGTGCTGTAATTTGCCTGGTATTCCGTAAACACTTTTCCGTTCGGGATGTGAATCATTCTACCTGTGCTTTGATCGGACTCTACCCAGTTGCCGATTTCCATTAATGTGAATTGAAAAATTCTGATATCAATTACATCTCCGGCAACATTGTTGATTTCAATACGATCACCTACTTCAAAAGGTTTGCGGATTAATATAAATCCCCAACCGACAAAATTAAGTATCGGGTCTTTTAAAGCAATTACAAAGCCGGCAGATATAAGACCGAAGAATGTTGCGAATGAATCAAAACCGTGGAACCAAATTCTAACAATAATGAGAAGAGCAATAAAAGTTATGAGATAAGTTAATGTTTTCCTCCACTTATATTGGAGTTTTATATCATCAACATTTTTTGAAACAAAGTGTAAAATTATCTTGCGGATAATAATTAATATAAGAACAGCTACAACAGTAAGCAGAAGTTTTTCTTGAACTTCAACTGCAATTCCAAAGTGCTCGGTCAGCCATTCAGACACGTAATTCATATTTAATTAAATTTTATTGATGTAGAAATCTTTTCAAAAGTTCTTCTAAATTTCATAAAATCATCGGGTAGGGAAGTAGAGTTAATTACAAATCCCACTCCGTCTTTATAAAATATATATCCCATAGAAGCTAAATCTTTTAATCGACTGGTATAACCGAAAATTATCCATCTGGATTCAACACCGTTGATAACTTGCTTTCCTTCTTCTTTGATGTTCATATTAGCCAATTGCGTAGGAAGAAAACTTTTGGAATATTGCAAATATGCGTCAACATTATCAACGGAATCAGGTAAAGTTTCAATGAAGATATTTACATTTTCTCTGAAGAAATCCATTTTACCTTCACTGGGTGATTGAAATACAACAATTGAACCTGTTATTTGTTCGCTATCTTTTCCGAATCCTTCTCTAAAACTCCAATCCTCAGGATAATAAATCGAAAAACCATATTCATCATTTTCATATAATTCGTAACCTTCCCATTTATCTCTACCGCAGCTTAATAAAAAGAAGAGGGTAAATATCAATAGTAATACTGAATATAAATTTTTCATGCAGCTCCTTTGCTTAATAAAATGAACTCATTATCAGTAATTTAATATAGAACTTAACCATTTTTCAACTTCTTTTGTACTTATTCCCTTACGTTTTGCGTAGTCTCTCACTTGGTCTTCGGCAAGTTTACCTACATTAAAATATTTTGATTCGGGATGAGCAAAGTACAAACCGCAAACCGAAGCAGCCGGATGCATAGCTAAACTTTCTGTTAAAGTTATTCCGGTTTTATTTTGTACATCTAATATTTTGAATAGAGTAAGTTTCTCAGTGTGATCAGGCTGAGACGGATAACCGGGAGCGGGACGAATTCCATTGTATTTTTCAGCTATTAATTCCTCGTTGGATAATTTCTCTTCAACAGAGTAGCCCCAAAATTCTGTTCTTACTTTTTTGTGAAGTAACTCCGCAAAGGCTTCAGCAAGTCTATCTGCAATTGCTTTGACAAGAATACTATTATAATCATCATGTTTTGATTCATAACTTTTCACGAGTTCATCGGCACCGATTCCGGCTGTTACTGCAAATGCTCCGATATAATCATTCATTTTCGATTCCTTCGGAGCTATATAATCAGATAGTGCAATATTTGGTACGTTCGTAGTTTTTAACAACTGCTGTCTCAAAGTGTGAAATGAAGCAAGCAATCCTTTTCTTGATTCATCAACATAAACTTCTATATCGTCATCAACTGAATTTGCGGGGAAGATTCCGTAAACCGCGTTTGCCTTCAATAATTTTTGCTCGATGATCTCGTCAAGTAAATTATTTGCATCGTCAAATAGTTTTTTAGCTTCACTTCCGTAATCTTTATTCTCGAATATTGCAGGATATCGTCCTTTTAATTCCCATGTCAAAAAGAACGGTGTCCAGTCAATGTAATTCCTGATTTCCGAGAGAGGATAATCATGTAACTCTTCAACACCAAGTTTATTTGGTTTTGTAATCGAGTCAAAATTATAAACCGGCTTATTTTTCCGAGCATCATCGATTGATATTAATCTCTTTTCACTTTGTTTACGTTTGTGGTTTTCTCTCAACTCGGCATATTCATTCTTAATCTTGTCTGTATATTCGTCTGCAATTTTCTCGTTTAGCAGATTTCCGACTACACTAACACTTCTAGAAGCATCAAGAACATGAATTGTCGGTCCGCTGTAACTTGGTTCGACTTTTACGGCTGTGTGTATCCTTGAAGTTGTTGCTCCTCCAATTAGCAAGGGAAATTTCAGATTTAATCTTTCCATCTCTTTTGCGACATGCACCATTTCATCAAGTGATGGAGTGATCAAACCGCTTAAACCAATTATATCAATATTTTTTTCTACGGCAGTTGATAGAATTTTATCGGATGGCACCATAACTCCAAGATCAATTACATCATAATTATTACAGCCGAGAACTACACCGACAATGTTCTTGCCGATATCATGCACATCACCTTTAACCGTTGCAAGAAGTACGGTTCCATTGTTTTTGATGTTGCCGGATTTCTTTTTCTCTGCTTCGATAAACGGGATTAAATAAGCAACGGATTTTTTCATTACCCTTGCACTTTTTACAACTTGAGGTAAAAACATTTTGCCCGAACCGAAAAGATCACCGACAATGTTCATTCCATCCATTAATGGTCCTTCAATTACTTGAAGCGCAGATGGAAATTTTTTGCGGGCTTCTTCAGTATCCGTTTCGATAAAGTCGGTAATGCCTTTTATAAGTGAATGTTTTAGTCTTTCTTCTACAGAAGAATTTCTCCATTCAGCAGTTTGAATTTCCGATTTATCTTTTTGTTTAACATTTTCAGCAAATTCTGTTAATCGTTCGGTTGCATCTTTCCGTCTGTTCAGTATTACATCTTCAACTCTTTCTAATAATTCTTTTGGGATTTCTTCATAAACTTCAAGTTGACCGGCATTAACGATTCCCATATCCATACCGGCTTCAATGGCGTGATATAAGAATGCTGAATGAATTGCTTCTCTTACAATATCATTTCCTCTAAAAGAAAAAGATACGTTGCTTACTCCACCGGATACTTTTGCAAGAGGAAGATTTTTCTTTATCCATTTTGTTGCTTCGATATAATTTATTGCATACTCGTTGTGTTCTTCAATCCCGGTTGCAATTGCAAATATGTTTGGATCAAAAATTATATCCTGCGGAGGGAAGCCAACTTGTTCTGTTAATATTTTATAAGCACGTTCGCATATTTTTATTTTGCGTTCATAAGTATCTGCTTGTCCGTCTTCATCAAATGCCATAACTATTACAGCAGCTCCGTATCTCATTACCTTTTTTGCATGATTGATAAATTCTGCTTCACCTTCTTTCAAGCTGATTGAATTAACAATTCCTTTTCCTTGTAAACATTTCAATCCGGCTTCAATAACAGACCACTTGGAAGAATCAAGCATTATGGGAAGTTTAGCGATATCAGGTTCGGATGAGAGTAAATTCAGAAATTTTACCATTACTTTTTCTGAATCAATCATTCCTTCGTCCATGTTTATATCTAATACCTGTGCGCCGCCTTCAACTTGTTGACGGGCAACCGATAATGCTTCTTCATAATTTTCTTCTTTAATTAATCGAGCAAATTTTTTAGAACCGGTTACATTCGTTCTTTCACCAATATTAATAAAGTTTGAATCCGGTCTGAGTACCAAGGGTTCTAATCCGCTTAACCTTAAATAAGGTTCAACCTTTGGAATCTCACGAGGTTTATGCTTTGCCACCATTTCAGCAAAAACTTTTATGTGATCCGGAGTTGTTCCACAGCATCCGCCGACAATATTATAAAAACTTGCTTCGGCAAATTCATCTAATACTTTTTTCATTGCTTCGGGTGATTCATCATATTCGCCAAACTCATTCGGCAGACCGGCATTAGGGTAAATTGATATATAACAATTTGCGATCTTCGATAACTCTTGGATAAACGGTCTCATTTGTTTTGGACCGAGAGAACAATTAAGTCCAACACTCAATAAATTTTTTACATGTGAAATAGAAATCCAAAATGCTTCGGTAGTTTGTCCCGATAATGTTCTTCCGCTTTGGTCAACAATTGTACCGGAAATCATAATTGGGACTTCTTGATTTCTTTCTTCCAGCAAATCTTGAATAGCAACCAAAGCAGCTTTAGCATTTAGTGTATCAAAAATAGTTTCGACTAATAATATATCTGCACCACCATCAAGCAAACCCGTAACTGCTTCTTTATATGATTGATAAACTTCATCAAAAGTAACTGCTCTATAACCCGGGTCATTCACATCAGGAGAAAGGGAGAGAGCTTTATTCATCGGTCCGATTGCACCTGCAACAAATCTTGGTTTACTCGGATTGTTTTTCATTACTTCATCAACGGCAGATTTAGCAATTTTTGCGGCAGCTTTATTTATCTCATAAGCAAGGTGTTCTGTTTTATAATCGGCTTGTGAAATTGATGTACCGTTAAAAGTATTTGTTTCAATAATATCCGCACCGGCTTCAAGATATTGTTTGTGTATTTCTTTAATTATCTGTGGTTGTGTTAAGGAGAGAATGTCGTTGTTACCTTTTAATTCGTTTGAATGATTTTTAAATCTTTCACCGCGATAATCGGCATCGGTTAATTTATATCTTTGAATCATGGTTCCCATCGCACCATCTATAACCATGATTCTTTCATTAAGTGTATTTTTTAATTGATCAATAAGCATAACTATAGTATAACCTTTCTTTGAAGATGAAGCCCAATATAGTTAAATTAGCTTTCAATATAAATTGATAGGAGTAAGTATAACTATGATAATTGTAACAGGCGGCGCAGGTTTTTTAGGTAGTGCAACTGTTTGGAAACTTAATCAAATAGGTAGAAGCGATATTGTAATAGTTGATGAATTGAGAGACGGTGAAAAATGGAAAAACTTGAACGGACTTTCATATAAGGACATATATCACAAAGCAGATTTTCTTGATATGGTTTTAGATAATGAAGTTCCTTTCAAACCGGAAGCTATAATTCATCTCGGTGCTTGCTCTTCAACTACCGAAAAGGATGCTGATTATCTTTTGCACAATAATTTCGTTTATACAGTTGAACTCGCAAAGTATGCTCTGGAAAGAGATATAAGATTTATTTATGCATCATCAGCTGCTACATACGGAAGCGGTGAAAAAGGTTATGATGATAATGAAGATCAACTGGAAAGTTTAAGACCGCTTAATATGTATGGTTACTCTAAACAAATGTTTGATCTTTGGGCAAAGCAAAATAAAGTTTTAGATAGAATTGTCGGTCTAAAATATTTTAATGTATATGGACCGAATGAATTCCACAAAGGAGATATGAGAAGTGTTGTTCATAAATCTTTCGAACAAATTAGAGACACCGGGAAAGTTAAACTTTTTAAATCAAACGATGATAAATATGAAGACGGCGGACAGATGCGTGATTTTATTTATGTGAAAGATGCTGTGGATATGACTTTATTCTTTCTTGATAATTTTGAAGCAAATGGAATTTTCAATATAGGTACAGGCAAAGCCAGAACGTGGAATGATTTGGTTAAGTCGGTTTTTACTGCGATGAATAAACCGGTTAATATTGATTATATAGATATGCCGGGGCATTTACTTGGTAAATATCAAAATTTTACAGAAGCAAAGAATGATAAATTGAAAAAAGTTGGTTATTCAAAAGAGATTACCTCTCTTGAAATTGGTGTCGAGGATTATGTGAAGAATTACCTGCTTAAGAACGAGTACTTGGCTTGGTGAGAATGTATTATAAATTAAGATACCCACTTTCGCGGGTATGACATTTTTTTTCTTACTGTCATTCCCGCATGCTTTAAGCGGGAATCCCATTTCATATTCAGAGTGTAGAGGGTGAATCAATATTATTTGTACATAATGACAAACAAAAAATATGGCACTTTATATACCGGTGTTACAAATGATTTAGTGAGACGAGTAAGTGAGCATAAACAAGGAGTGATAAAAGGATTTACAAAAAAATATAATCTAAAGATGCTGGTTTACTATGAAATTTATAACGACATAAAAGAAGCAATCAAAAGAGAAAAAGCAATAAAAAAGTGGAATCGTAAGTGGAAAATTGAATTGATTGAAAAAATGAATCCGGATTGGAATGATTTATACAATGAAATAATTTAAGAATTATATAAGAGATACCCGCTTCCGCGGGTATGACTAAAAGTCTCTAGAGAAGGATTAAAATGAAACTCGCAACACTCTGCTATGTTCAAAAAGAAAATAAAACATTAATGCTTTACCGTAATAAAAAAGAAAACGATTACCACGAAGGCAAGTGGAACGGTTTGGGCGGGAAGTTTGAACTTGGCGAATCTCCGGAAGATTGTGCTATTAGAGAAATAAAAGAAGAAGCCGGGTTAACGGTAAAGAATCTAATCATGAAAGGATTTATTACATTTCCATTATTTGACGAGGTCGATGATTGGCATGTATTTCTTTTTGTAATAGATAAATTTGAAGGTGAGTTAATTGATTCACCCGAAGGCGAACTCGAATGGATAGAAAATGATAAGTTGTCAGAAATAAATCTTTGGGAAGGAGATAAGATTTTCATCCCATGGTTGTTCGAAGATAAATTTTTCAGTGCTAAGTTTAATTATGAAAACGGTAAGTTTGTTGATTATGAAGTGAATTTTTATTGAGAGATACCTGAATAATATTACTGATGGTTGAGATGAATTCCATTCGGATAATATATACCCAAAATCTGTATCCGCCGAAACTATTATCATACCATTATCTTTTGCATATTGGAAAATTTCTAAATCAGTTGCTCTTGACAGACCAATATCATAAACATGCGTTGCTTGAAAATTTAATCAGGAAAGTAATTGCTTCAATTTCGGCGAGAGATTATTATCTAATAAAAAATGCATTATAGTGAAAGTGGAATTTCACGTGTTTTAGTTAAATAACTTGCGTATTCGAAACATGCCTGAATGTCTTCTTTCTGAAGCTCCAGATAAGTTGTAAGAATTTCTTTTTCGGTTTTCCCTTCGGCAAGTAGTTGTAAGATAGTTGCAACCGGAATACGAAGGTCCCTTACAATCGGGACCCCGCCCATCTTTTTCGGATCGGTTTTAATTCTATTTAAATGAGTCATTTGAAATTTTTCTTTCAAATTAATTAACAATTCCGCAAAAGAAAATATAATATTTCGTTATTACTTTTTACCAACAATCCTTCTCTTCAAAAATCCGCAAATCATATTATTTACATAAGAAGGATTTTCTATAGGGGATAAGTGACCTGCTCTTGGAACAATTGCATATTCGGAGTCTTTAATTTTGTCAGCCATATCCCGCATAACCGGTGGTGGAGTTAGCTTATCAAATGAACCGCCCATTACAAGCGTAGGGATCTCAATCTTCTTTAAAAATTTTGTTGTACTTGTTCTTGCAGCCATAGCAAGCAGCGATCCTTTAACGCCAATCGGATTATTGCTTTTACAAATATTCGAAATATATTCGACTGTAGATTTCATGTTTTCGAGAGATTCGTCGGCAAATAAATTCGGAATTAAGTCATCAACAAATTTATCCAATCCATCTGTATTGATTGTATTTATTCCTTCTGATCGTTTAACTTTACCGGCATCATCGTCAGCATCGGATTTTGTATCAAGCAATATTAACCCGTTAAATCTGGACTGATCTCTTTCAACAGCACGCAATGCAATATATCCGCCCATTGAAAGTCCGCAAAGAACCGGCTTACCTAATTTGCCTAAATCCAGTTCATGCATTAACCAAAATAAATCATCGACGAAAAATTCTATTGTGTATTGACCATCGCCAACATAACTTTTGCCTAATCCTCTAATATCGTATGTAATAATATTATAATCATTTTGAAGTGCACGGATTTGACTATTCCACATTGTGTAATCAAATGGAAATCCGTGAATTAATATTACAGTTTGTTTTTCGCTGTTGCCAAGGTCATGAACCGATAAGCCGTTTATCGTAATATGCATAACAACTCCAATAATTTGAGTGAACAAGATAACAAAATCTTTATGAATGTTGAACAATGAAAGAAATAAAAGTAACACAACAAACTAATTGCAGACAAGTTATCCTATAGTTTAAAAAAGATTGCATCTTTACGCAAGATGCCATCTTTAAAGCAAAAGTTAACCTTTAATAACACCAACCGGTTTAATCTTAGCAACTTTATTGCTGATACCCGAATTATGCATAATATCAACGACATCAAAAACATCTTTATAAGCATAAGGCATTTCTTCGGCAATTGTGCCGTAACCTTTCGCTTGAATTGAAATTCCTTGTGACTGCAGCTCTTTAATTAAATCCCTTCCTTTACCGGATTTCTTCGCTTTAGTTCTGCTTTGTAATCTACCGGCTCCGTGACATGAACTTCCAAAAGTTTCTTCCATTGCTTTATGAGTCCCGGAAAGAATAAAAGAGTATCGTCCCATATCACCCGGTACCAAAACTGGTTGACCAACATCTTTATATTTGTTTGGAATGAATTCGCTGCCCGGCGGAAAAGCTCTCGTTGCACCTTTTCTATGTACGCATACTTTTTTCTTAACCCCATCAATATTATGAGATTCGATTTTTGCGATGTTATGACAGACATCATAAATAAGTTTAAAGTCGAGTTCACTCTCGGAAATGTTGAGAGTTTTTAATAAACTTTTTTTAGCAAGATGCATAATTATCTGCCTGTTGTTCCACGCAAAGTTAGCCGCACATCTCATTGCGTGAAGATAATCTTGACCTTCTTGCGATTGAATCGGGGCACAAGCAAGTTGTCTATCGGGTAAATTAAAATTGAATTTCTTTTCTGCTTTAACAAGAACTTTTAAGTAGTCATCACAAACTTGATAACCCAAACCGCGAGAACCGGTATGAATTAAAATTAAAATCTGTCCCTTAAATATTCCAAAAACATCCGCGGCTTTTTCATCGTAAATTTCGTCGACAACATCAATTTCAAGAAAGTGATTGCCTGAACCGAGAGTTCCGGCTTGATCTTGTCCTCGTTCAATTGCTCTTTCCGATACCGAATCCGGATCGGCTTCAATAAGTTTTCCTTTTTCTTCTGTGTATTCGATATCATCAGAATTACCAAAACCATGCTCGACTGCCCATTGACTTCCGTTTATTAAAATGTTCTTGATTTCTTTCGGCGGTAACTTTTTAATTGCTCCGCTGGAGCCTACACCGGTTGGCACATCTTTAAAGAACTGTTTGACTATGTCATCAATTTTTGATTTCACTTCGTTGAATTCAAGAGATGTTCTTGCTAAACGCACACCACAGTTAATATCATAACCGACACCGCCGGGAGAAATAACTCCTTCATCAAAATCAGTTGCGGCTACACCACCGATTGGGAATCCATAGCCCCAATGAATATCGGGCATAGCCAAACTATATTTTTGAATTCCCGGAAGATGTGCAACATTAGCAACTTGTTTCAAAGCTTCGTCATTTTGCAATGATCCTTCAAGCATATTTTTTGATGTATAGATTCTACCGGGGACTAACATTCTACCTTGTTTTGGGATTTCCCAAAGATAGTCCGTGATCTTTTCGATTTCGTATCCGCTTATTAACATAATTACACCCTCACTTGTACAGCTTAATTATAAGAGGAAAGTATTAAATGTCAAAGACAATTCGAGTGGTATATTTGCCGTTGATCTTTTTGATTTCTAATTGATGGTAGGTTATTGCTTTTATTTCTTCTTTAAAATCAATTTTTGAATTATCGACAATTAATCCGGCGAGACGAGCGGTTAATTTGTATTTATCGGTATGAATAAGTTTTATATCTTCTGCAGAAGTGCAAAACCATTTTTTAGTAAGGAATAGATAATTTATTTCGCTTAAAAAATTTACAAGTAATTCTTCGAGCGACTCTGCTTCAAAATCTAATTTAATTTTTTCGTCATCATACAAAATTTCTGCATCAAGCATTGCCTTATTCCAAGCATCAACCGCACATAAAAATAATTCTTCAATTGTGGATGCAGTTAATTCAACGGCGATATCGGCGGTGTGTTCTATGAATTTATAGTTATGCATACTGAAATGTGATGAATTTCAGGATTAAAAGAAATAGTAAAAGTAGTTTCTTATTTAAAAATAATAAAGATAACTTACCTTTAAAACACCTGCTCTGTTTACAGTGTGCATTCTATTTGGTAAGATTGTCCCTACTAAATCAAATTCTGGACTTCTGTCTTGAACTTCATTATACGCAAAATGAATCCAACTTTTTGGTGAGAAGTTGTACGATAAAAGGAAACCAATTATAAACTGTTCGAACTTATCGGAAGAACGGACAAATACATTATCAAAGTAAATTCTTATTTTCAGATCATTCACTGGTTTTATATTTAAGTAGGGACGTGTGTTAAATGTAATGTCTTCAATATTACCATCGGGATTTCCTTCAATGAACATATCATAAGAAGTACCGATTGTAAGTTGACTCATGATTTTATAACTAAAAGAAGTTCCCATCCACGAATAAAATGCAAGCCAATCTCTACTGAAATTATAAGTATGCGAATAACCTCCCCATAAATTACCGCTCCAATTTGGAGAGGTATTAAACCAAGAACTTAAGGTAGCACTATAAGAAGAATAGTCAACGTTATTGTCGAGTGATTTTCCGGCATCAAGATTAATTTCGAATCCCCAATTATCTCTGAACTGCATATTGTAACCCAATACAACAAACCAATCGGTATACTCATCCGCTTTTTCCCATTTAATTCCACCCCCGCTATAAAGCAAAATTGATCGAAGGTATCCAGTTTCCCACCACCAGCGAGGACCGGTTAATCCAACAGTTTCAAATGTTCCTCTCCACGGTACAAAACCTATTTCATTAACATCAAAATCATTACCGATGTATCGACTTCTAAACATGTTAATCCAAGAATCAGCGAAATTTGTGAATCCAACAGAAAAAGCATAATCACCTTCGCTACCTTTTATAGATCTTGCAAGTTGATATGAAAGCTGCCAGTTGCTTCCTCTAAATGCTCCGTCAATATCGAGTACACCGTAATTATTGTATTCATTAAATTTTCCGACATACAAAACTCCGATTGAAGAGTTGTCCAGGATCTGCTTTTTCAATCTTACCGAAGCGAAATATGAAGTTGGTTCAGTTTGTTTTTGGTTTCCTAAAAAATAATCTGTTTGTTCAGTTCGGGCAACAAATCCGCCGTATTCCCAATCACCTAAACGACCGAAAGCACGTGTTCCAAATGATAACGGAACTTCTTGTCCATCGGGTAGTTTTTTACCGATTCTCCTTGAATAAAAAAGTTCGAGAGGAGAATAGAAGCCTGAGTTTCTATCTTTTCCCGATGCATTAAAAACTTCACTTCCTTCAGTAAAAAATTGTCTGCGTTCGGAAAAATATGATTCATAACGGGAGATATTAAAATCATAAGGATCGGCTTCAATTTGTGCAAAGTCGGGATTTGCTGTAAACTGAAATTTTAATTCGGGGGATGGATTATAAGAAATATCTAATCCGGCATCGGCTGTAATATCATATTCATCGTTTCCTTGGTAATTTATTTTACTAATTCCTACAGGATAGATTTCCAAATTCAATCCTTTTTGTGTCGGTGTGAAGTCATCAAAAACTAACGAACCCCATTTGGAAATTCTTTGTCCTTCGTTTTCTTTATATGCAATCCAATAAGTATCTTCATTATTAATAGAACGCCATCTGTCGAAATCGAGTCCCCATTCTGTTAATTTTTCGTTGTATTGAATTGACTTATAAGGAATTTCGATTTCCGCAACCCAGCCCCAGTCGTAAACTTCTGCATCGCCGAACCAAATTCCATCCCAGCTGTAATCACGGTTACGCGCATCATCAAGTAAACGAGTATCGCCTCTAACACCGGAAGCATAAACAATAAATTTATATGCAGTTCTTCTATCGCCGAAAGTATCAATCATAAACGAGACACCGTCTCCGGCAAAATCATCAAGCACTCCTGTTTCGATTTGAATTTCATCATAATTATCATAGCAGATAAACAAACAATACAATGCTTCATCTGTTGTTAAAACTTTTGCAACCGTTTTATGTGTAGGTTTCTCGTTGTTGTATGGAGCGTACTGAACAAAATCGGTAACAGAATCAGCTTGTGACCAGACATCGTCAATAATACCGTCAATTAAAATTTCTTGGTCAATTTTTTTGAGATGTAAAACTTTGTTAGAATTATTTTCTTGTGCAGTTATCGTAACTATAATAAAAATAAAAATTAGAAATGACCGCATTAGCTCACCATCAGTTTGAAAATCACTATTTTAGACGAAAATCTTTGTGTAAAGTTCAGTGGAATATTTAGTGTTTATTATCTCACTACAATGTAAATTAAAGAGTACAAATATATCGTTTTTAAGCGAGAACAATAATGAAAATACTTCTGCTTGGAGGATATGGTAATGTTGGAAAATTTCTTGCCAACTTAATTTTATCAAATACAGATTCATCCATTATTATTGCCGGAAGGAATGAATCGAAAGCAAAAAAAATGAAAGATGATATATCCTTTGGACATGATAAGGCAAGAATCGTAACCGAATTTGCCGATGCATCAAAAACCGGTTCGCTTATAAACGTTTTTAATAAATCAGATTTTGTAATTAACTCTGCAAGTACAATTCAATTCACAAAAAATATTGTTGATGCATTACTTCAAACAAAAAAAAATTACATCGATGTTTTGATGTCATCATCGCAAAAATTAAATTTTCTAAAAGCTGCTTCTACAGAATTTGTTAAAAACAATCAAACTGTAATAACCGACGGCGGTTTTCATCCCGGATTACCGGCTGCATTAATTCGTTATACAGCAGAACAATTTGATAAAATTCACTCGGCTAATGTCGGCAGTTTGCTGAATATGGATTGGAAATTTGAACTGTCATCTCCCGATACAATAAAAGAATTTATTTATGAATTCAAAGATTATGATTCAACTGCGTATGTAAATAGTGAGTGGAAAAAGCTGAGTTATAAAGATTACAAATACTTTGATTTCGGCAAACCATTCGGAAAGAAACCTTGTATCTCTATGATGATGGAAGAGTTAAAAGAATTACCGGATAAATATCCTTCACTTTCTGAAACGGGATTTTATGTCTCCGGGTTTAATTGGTTTACTGATTATTTTGTAACTCCTTTAATGATGGTTGCAGTAAAAAATTTCTCTTCACAAAAGTTGAATCCAATTGCAAAACTTTTTAAGTGGAGTATTCAGAAATTTTCTAAACCACCCTATAAAGTTATACTTCAACTAATTGTTGAAGGAATTAAAGATGAAAAAAATCAGAAAATGAAAATTGAAGTATCACACGAAGACGGATATTACTTAACTGCTTCTCCAGTGTTCGCTTGCCTTAAACAATATTTACATGGAAAAATCAATAAGCCGGGATTACATTATCAAGCTAGTGTAATTAATCCAAAAATATTCTTTGACGATTTAAAGGATTTGGGTGTTGAAGTTAATGTTGTTATGTCTTGAGAAGATTATGCAGGTATTCCGCAGCAGTTGTTGCGGGAAGCTTTCCTTCTAAAATTTTTTCTTTCATCTTAGGCAATTCCTCTTTTACTTTAGGATGATTGTAAAAAGAATCTTTCACCCCGTCCTCAACCATTCGAAATACCCATTCCAATGATTGTTCTTTTCTTCTCTCAATAAATACACCTGATGCTTTTGTAACTTTTTCAAACTCCTTAATCGTCTCCCAAATTTCGGGAATACCTTTGCCTGTTAATGCTGAACAAGTTAAAGCTTTTGTCTGCCAGCCTTTTGTAGCATGCTGAATATAATGAAGTGCGTTCGCGTATTCTGATTTTGCGAGTTTTGCTAACTGTTCGTTTTTACCATCCGCTTTATTTATTAATACTGCATCGGTTAATTCGATAATGCCTTTTTTAATTCCTTGAAGTTCATCGCCACCGCCGGGAATTAATACAAGTAAAAAGAAATCAACCATTGATCGGACGGTTATTTCACTTTGACCAACACCAACAGTTTCTATTAATACAACATCAAATCCAGCGGCTTCACAAAGAGTAATTGTTTCGCGTGTTTTACGTGCGACACCACCGAGCGTTCCGCCGGAAGGGGATGGACGAATAAAACAGTTTACCTCTTTTGCTAATTGCTCCATTCGAGTTTTATCACCAAGTATGCTTCCTTTTGAAATGCTGCTTGATGGATCAACAGTAAGCACGGCAACTTTGTGTCCTTGTTTCAACAAATACATTCCGAGCGATTCAATCAATGTGCTTTTACCTGCACCGGGAGTTCCGGTTATACCGATTCGTAATGAATTGCCGGAATGAGGAAGCAGCTTTTGTAATACTTCCTGAGAAAGTTGATGATGTTTTGAAGAGTTACTTTCAACTAAAGTGATTGCCCGTGCAAGTGTAATTCTATCACCTTTTATAACTCCGTCAACATATTCATCTATAGAAAGCAAATTATTTTTTGTTGATAGAGCAGAATTAAATTTCTTCCCGGATGGTTGAACACCTTTGACAACTCGAACAGCAAATTCATCTCCGGCATTTTCGGGAGTCCAATCGGGTTTATATTTGTTTACTTCCTTACTCATAATTATTTATCTACTTTCTTACTCTTAATCCTGTCTCTTATACACATCTGACGCTGCCGACGAAGAGGATAGTGTAGATCTCGGTGGTCGCCGTATCAT
>OMKS01001519.1_pt1 | contig 20517 bp, 18 predicted proteins | sample 1674721 | NCBI WGS metagenome assembly OMKS01 (sample SAMN06264996, study PRJEB25208) | sediment metagenome | isolation source: hot spring sediment | place: USA: California | collected 2014-09-02
GCCGGTTACCGAGGCAATGGCAACGGGCAGCATGTTTACCGCGGCCCATTCCCCCAGAATCACTTCCATGGTAAAAACAATGCCGGTAACCGGGGCATTAAAAATGGCGGCAATGGCCGCGGCGGCGCCGGATCCGGTGGCGGCGACACGGATGCGGTCATTGGACCGCAGCCAGGCGGCTACGCGGGAACCGATACCGGCTCCCGAGATCACAACCGGCGCCTCAGGCCCGGCGGATCCACCACTGGCAATGGTCAGGAAACTGGCTACCAGGCGCGAAAACACCGAGTTTCCGGGTAAACGCCCGCCCCGGGCGCTTACACTGAATATGACTTCGGGGACACCATGGCCCGACCGGTCCCGGATAGCGTAACGCAGGAACAACACGGTCAGCAGGATCCCCACGGCGGGCAAAACCCAGTAGATGGACGGGCCGAAGCGCGAAAGCCAGCGGGGAACTGCCTTCAATGCCAGGTTCAATCCCAGGGCGGCGAATCCGCTGAAGACCCCTACCAGCACACCGATCATCACGAGTTGAATGCGATGGTCAAGGTTGCCGACTCGCTGCCGCAAAGAGAACATGCCTTAACCGGATCCGTCCAAACCGGAAAAAATGGTTTTTTCATTCTCCCGGATCATTGCAAGGGCCTCTTCGGGCAATCGACAACCCCGCAAGTGCAAAGAAAAATCTTCGCGACGCAGCAGGTAACCAAGGCGGGAAAGCAGCCCCAGGTGGGTGGGATTGTCCGGGCTGAACATGGCAAACAAAAGATCCACCGGCTGGCTGTCCACAGCGGCAAAGTCAACGGGTTGACGCAAATAGAACAAGGTGATGCGCGGGCGATTGACGTTGAGGGCGCACATGTTGCGGGGATGGGGAATGGCCACGCCGCGGCCGATTCCGGTTGACGCCAACTCTTCGCGGGCCAGCAATTCCTCAAACACACGATCCCGCGGCACGGGGGGATCAAAACGCAAACGATTCGACACGGCTTCGAGTACGGAGTAGACATCTTTGCCTTCCAGGTCAAACTCCACTCCGCCCGCGGCTACGGCCTGGAACAAGCGGTCATCTCTATCCCGGCAACCCGCCTTTTCCGCATGGGACGGCATGATGGTTAAATCATGGGAATGGGCCCATAACACCAGATCCTCGCGCCGGAATCGGACTCCCTGGTCACTGAACTTGCAGGGAATCTTGCCCTGATGCGCCCAACGCTGGACTTTGACCACGGGAATCTGCAACAAGCGGGCCACGTCGGCAACATTCAACCAGTTATGATTTCTCGGCATTCATACTCTTTCTATCTTGGAAACAGGGCGGGTTCAACGGTATGTGGCCAAATCAATGACCCTGGCGGGTGGATCCTGGTTCAGAAAATAGGCGGGCAGGCCGCGCATGGCTTCAAGGGCGCTGTCTTCGCTGCTGAAACGCCCCCACATCACCAGGAAGCAATTGCGGTTCCCGCGTTTTCGCGGCAAGAGAAAAAATTTGTCCGGTTCATGGATGCGTTTGAAAGCAGCGCCAACGGAAGCGGTTAGGCAATCCAGCTCGAGCAGAATCGAGAATCCCGACATCTCTTGTGCCATTTGCGAACGCCATGCTTGCGCCGCCTCCAGATAGCGCCCGCTCCGCAGCAACTGCAGGGGCGCATCGCCGCCCGCGACCGGACGGATCGTTGCAGGTGTTTTTTTTTCCGACTGTTCGGCTTTTTGCGGATCCGTATCTTTAATACGGGATTTTTTACCCGCATCGGCCCTGGTGTCGACCATGGCTGGGGATTTCGCGGTTGCCTGCTCTTTTGCGGGAAGGGTATCCCGCTCACCTGATTTTTTGTTTTCAGCGGCGACTTTCTGCACAGTGGGTTTGGTGTCGGAAGCGGGAATGTCTTGGGTATCGGATGTCAACAACAGAAAAATGGCGCCGCTGGTCACCAGGATGGCGAATATCATGATCAACAGCATGTTGACCTGTCGGCCCTGGCGGGTTTCCCGTTTAACCAAATCATCCACGCTGGTTTCCACCGGGACTTCGTCCGCGATTGAGAAATCCAATTCGCTTTGCGGTTCCTTTTCTTTGTCAAAAGCGAATGAATCCGGTTCTGTTTCAGCGACATGCGAATCAGCCCCATCCAGGGACTCCGGACCAACCATGTCATGCGCGCTTTGCTTTCGATTCAGATCGGTAAAGGAATAGAATTCCGGAGCAGGTTCCGCGGATTCCAGGTCCAGGTCCAGAACGCTTTCCGGCGCACCGACGGCATCGGGCGCTTCCGTTTCTTTATCATCGGTCGCTTGAGGCATGGAACCATCCTCGGCTTGTCTGCGGGGAACGGTTTCACTTTCAGCGGTCACCGTCGCGGAGGACTCCGGCGAAAGGTCAGCGGAAAACGCTTGCTGTGGTTCACCAAGCGGATCGTCCATGGGCGCCGGTTCACCGGGAAGGCGAACCAGGTCTGCCAACAGAAAAAAGTACACCACTTTCATCAACGCATCCCGGTGTGAATCCGCATAGCGGGAAAGAATATCCTCTATGCTTTCCCGGCCGCTGAAATGGGAAAGAAACTCCCGCTTTTTCTGGCTGAGGTTAAACGCCTGGACCCTTTTGTCATCGGCGCGGGATTCCGGCCGAACGGACAAGTCGGGAATACGTTGGTGAACCTGGTCCACGGAAACATTTTCCAATACGAAGTTGAACACCATGGAGACCAGGTCCAAGTCCATCTTGAACAGGTTCTCCGGGGGTGGAGATGCAATAATTTGAAAACCTCCCCGGTTCCAGGCCAAGACATCATCCAGGATGCGCTTAAACTGCAGACGGGTGCATTCCACCAATTGTTCAACCGAAAGCAGGCCTTTTTCAATCAGGCTTTTGCCCAAGGCGGTCCCCGATTGCTGGCGCCGGATGCGATTCAGAGTCAACTCATCCACCAGGTGTTCTTCCAGCAATATCCGCTCCAGTTTGTCCTCCACGGAATTGGAAATGGCCCAAACCAGGTGTCCGCCATCAAAATGGAGTGCCTTGAGGGTTTCCTCCTGCTTGAGGTAAAGTATCCCCGTCAGTCCCGACTCCGCAATATGCAATAACAGCCCCGGAGCGGAGATCCTGGTAAAATCACCCTTTTCTGGAATCATATCGTGCATTTCCCAACACAATTTACTCCAGTATATGGCGCAAAGTCAAGGGCCGGATCAATGCGCTTACAACTGCTCGCTTACCCCTTGACAACCCCGGAGACAGCGCGTAAGATTGAATCGCCCGGATCGGTCCAGGGAAGTGGCAGGGGAGTAAACCTCCCCGGGCCCGCAGCCCCCGCTGCCGTATCCGATCGGCGGTTGATCCGCCGCCGGCGGCTGTCTGTCGCCGGGACCCGGCCAGGCGCCACTGCCTCTGATGGCGGGAAGGCGGCCGGGTTATCGAAAGCCGGAAGACCTGCCTTTCCGCGGCCAGCCGCTTGGAACCGCGGAGGGCGTTCCGGTGGGAGAAATGTCCCCTCCACAATATTCATCAGGAGGATAATATGAAGTTTTTCGCGGCACTCATCCTGGGAATGACGATAACCTGCCTGGCCGTTCCGGGCCCGGCAATGGAAAAAACCAATGAGCGATCCCATGAAACCCAAACCATTGTGGAAACCGTGGAAGTGGTCGGCCGGATCCCTCTGAACAGGGTGGTTCAGAGCGTAACCGTACAGGAAGCAAACCTTCAGGCCATGGGCGCCTGGGGTTTGAAAGATCTGTTGAACCGCACACCGGGGTTCCTGGTGCTGAACAGCGGCCACTTCGGCCAGATGTCGTATGCGTTCGCGCGTGGCGCCGCGGTCAACCAGACCCTTTTCATTATTGACGGCGTCAAGGTCAGTGATCCATCCTCTTCCCTGGGACTGAATTTCTCTATGATCCCCTCACTGCTGGTGGAACGAGTGGAGATCGTACGCGGTCCCCTGGGTGGATTATACGGCTCCAGCGCCATGGGGGGCGTGGTGAGCCTCACTTCCCGCCGCGACGAGGGTGTGAGTGCCGCGGCGGGCTTCGGCAGCCACGGCACTTGGCAAACCGCTGTTCACGCCGCCGGCCGCTTCGGCGACTGGCAACTGGCCCTGAATGCCGACCTGAACCGTTTCAACCACGACCTGGACAACGATGAATTCAACAACCGCGGCGTCAGCGCCCGGGCCATGTTCCAACGGGGCAGCCTGGAAGCGGGCCTGCAATTGTTCATCCATTCCGCCTCCAGCGGCATTCCCACCTATATGGGCTTGCCTGCACCCGACCGGCGGTATGACCAGGGCAGCCTGATGGCGGCCCTGCCCATAACCTGGACGAGGGGCGAGCACATCCGCATAAAGATCCAACTCTCCCACAACACGAATGTCTACGAATTCAACGACCCCAATGATGCCTGGGCTGCCTATTTCAAGAACCGGTCCCGGATCAACGATTTCGATGCCTCGATTTCCGGGCGATTCACACCCGGCTGGCATTTTCGCGCCGGCTTGAACGCCGCATTTCATACCATTATGAACCAGACAGGCGACACGGCGGATATGGACGACGAGAACAGCGGTTATTTCTCCGGCTATGCCGGCAGCAACCTCAATCTGGGCAAACTCCTGCTCACAGCCAACCTGCGCATCGACAAGTACCGGGACGTGAACGCCGCCTGGTCTCCCCAGGTAGGCGCGTCCTTCCTGGTTACGGATCATTTCAAGCTGCGGGCGTCCTGGGGAAAGGGTTTCCGCGCCCCCACCCTGCCGGAACGGCTCAACCCCTCCTGGGGCAACCCAAACCTGAAACCCGAGGCCAGCCGCTCTCTTGAAGGCGGCGTGGATCTCTATCGAAAAGACTTTAACCTGGGAATCGTCTGGTTCGATACCCGCTACCGCGACTTGATCGGTTTCTCTCCCCTCACCTGGAGGTACGCCAACCTGAACGAAGCCGTCATCCGCGGCCTGGAAGCCAACCTGGCGTTAAGACCATTGGCGGAACTCGAACTCCGGGCCGCCTGGACCTGGCTGCACACGCATGACCGCCAATACGACCGGCAACTGCTGAGGCGACCGGAGCACGCCGTTTCCGCGGGTTTCACCTGGACACGCCCCCGTTTCACCCTGGGGGGCGAGATGGTGTACGTGGGCAGACGGCTGGACTTTAACGAACTTGACTGGATCTTTCCGGTTGTGGAAGTTCCCGCGTTCAACACTTTCTCTTTCCACGCCACGGTAAGCGTCACCCCCACCCTCTCCCTTGAGGCCCGGGTGACCAACGCTTTCAACGCCGATTACGCCGAAATATACGGGTACCCGGCACCGGGAACCCGGGTGATGGCCGGCCTGCGCTTCCAGACCGATTAGTCTTCTCGATATCCGGCCCGAAGGCAATAAGGCTCTGGAACTGATAACGGCTGCCGCCTGTGCACCCTCTGCCAGCCCCACTGTCCCCAGCAAGTACCTATCGCGGAGATCCTGCGTTTTGAACGCTACGCCGTAGATGACCAGGATTGGCGCAAGGCCCGCGCCTTGTACAGTGAACTCCCCCGGCGCGGAGACGCCTGCAACCACTGCGGTAACTGCCTGGAATACCGCCCCCAGGCCCTGGATATTCCAGAGAAGCTCGCCGGTGCTCACCGCCTGCTCTTTTATGCTTAAAAAGAGTTGGAGAGTTGAAGAGAAGGCTACAGGTGACAGGAAGGCAGGAGACAGTCAAGGGGCGGTTCGTGAACCGCCCCGTAGAAAGTAGAAGGTATAACAGTGCAGGTCATCACAATTCTTTCAGATACTTCATCACAGAGCCTGGAGAGTTCCTCATCACATGGGTGCTTTTGCACCCCCATCACGAGCATGACAAGCTCCCATCACAAGAATGAATTAAGGAAGTCGCGGGGGGAATGCAAGTAAGAAATCCGGGCTAACGACTGGACCAGAAGTCGCGGGTAAACAGCAACAACACGGTAAAGATCTCCAGGCGCCCGACCATCATGGTAAATGCCAGAATCCACTTGCCCAGATCCGGCAGGAAAGCGAAATTGTCTGTGGGTCCCACCAACCCCAGGCCCGGACCGATATTGCCGATACAGGATGCCGAAGCCCCGATGGCGGTGAGCAGGTCCATTCCCAGCGTGGTCATGATAATGGATACAAATACGAACAACCCGACATAAAACAAAAAAAACCCGATAATGGAATGAACCACCTGACGTGGAATGACCCGCCTGCCCAATTTCAAAGGGATTACGGCCTGGGGATGCAACAGTTTGCGCAACTCGATCATGCCCTGTTTCACCACCACGATGAACCGCATTACCTTCATGCCTCCGCCGGTACTGCCCGCTGATCCGCCGATAAACATCAAGAGAAAAATCAATACCTGGCCGAGTGGGGTCCATTTTTCGTAGTCCGCGGTCACAAATCCCGTAGTGGTGCCGATCGACACCGCCTGGAACACGCTGTAACGCAAAGATTCCAGAACCGAACCGAATATGCCGGCAATGAAATTGGAAAAAGTCAGCACCGCGGTGACGCCCAGCGCAATTCCAAGGTAAATCTTGAACTCGAAATCTTTCCAATACACGTTGAATCGTCCCAGAAGGAACCTGTAGTGCATGGCAAAGTTGACTCCGGCCAGAAACATGAAGAGAGTGATCACGCCATCGATATAGGGGGAATGAAATGCCTGGATCGATGCGTTCCGGGTACTGAAGCCACCTGTGGCCATGGTGGCAAAGGCATGGCAGACCGCATCGAAAAAGCTCATGCCTCCGAAAGTCAATAACAGCGCTTGCACCAGTGTGATCCCCACATATACCAGCCACAACACTTTGGCCGTATCTTTGATCCGGGGAGTGAGCCTGTCCGCGGTGGGTCCGGGCACTTCCGCTTTGAACAACTGCATCCCGCCGATACCCAAGAGAGGCAGAACGGCAAGAGACAATACGATAATGCCCATACCTCCGATCCAGTGAGTAAAGGCACGCCAGAACAAGATCGCCCTGGGCATGGCTTCAATATCATTCAGAATAGAAGCTCCCGTGGTGGTAAAACCCGACATGGACTCAAAAAAAGCGTTTGTAACCGAGGGGATCGCTCCGGTAAAGAGATACGGAAGCATCCCAAACAAAGCCATCAGCAGCCATCCCAGTCCCACAACCAGGAAGCCGTCGCGAAAACTCAGCTCTTTGCCGTTAGAGGAAATACGGATGGCCACAAAACCCGATATCAAGCAACAGAGCATGGACAACAGCAAACCTTCATACAAAGGTTCTCTGTACAATACAGATATTCCCAGGGGCAACAACTGCATGAATCCGATCATCAGAACCAGGTAGCCCAGGATATGCAGAACCGTTGAAAAGTTAAAGGTTTTACGCATACTGAAGATCAGCCGAACATCTTTTCAACCCGTCGCAGGGCTTCCCGCTCCAGGATAACGATCATTTCGTCGCCGGGTTTGATGCTGTCCTCACCGGAGGGAACGATGGTTTGAGAATCACGGTAGATGGCACCGATAATGGCGTTCCTGGGAATCTGGGCCTGCAAATCCGACAGCGGGATCCCCAGATAGCGGGAATCCTCAGACACCTGGAAGGTCATCATCACCACGTTTGTGCCTTTCAAAGTGGAAGAGGAAAGCACCTTCCCGTGCTTCATGAAACGCATAATGGCGTTGGCCGTGGCGATTGAACTGTTTACGCAACGGGAAAGCCCGATTGTTTTGCTGACCGGAAGGTAATCGATCTTTTCGATACGCGTAATGGTGCGGTTGACCCGCAAGTGGTTGGCCAGCAGTGATGAGACCACATTGATCTCATCGCTGACCGTGAGCGCCAGGAAAAAATCCATCTCAATAATGCCTTCCGCCGCCAGGGTGTTCAGATCCGTTCCTTCCCCGTGAACAACCAGGCAGTCGTTGAGCGTCTCGGAAAAGTACTCCGCCTGCTTTTCATCCTCGGTGATGATTTTCAGGTGGAAGCCGCCCTGGAGTTCAAGGTATTTGGCAATGGTCTCCACCAGCTTTCCACCCCCGTGAATCATGATATTGCGACTTTTATGCCTGTCGTGAGATCCGGTCATGGCAAAAACCTCGTCCAGGTACTCGCGACCGGTAATTACAAAAAACTTGTCGTTTTTCTCCACAACGAAGTCTCCCCTGGGAATATGGGCCTCAAGACCCCGCTCAATCACCACAACCCGCACGTGTTCCAGGGAGAAGAGGGTGGCAGCTTCAGCCAGGGAGTGCCCCACAATCGGTGAATCCTGGCTGACAAGGGTGGAAAACAGCATGATGCGACCATTGTAGAATTCATACACATCAATTGCCGAAGGGTAACTCAGCAGGTTCTCAATTTCCCTGGACAGTTCCATTTCGGGGTGAACGATCATGTCAATACCAAAATAGTTCAGGTCGATGAGTTCGTCCACGAAACCAAAGCGATCTTCCCGAACACGTACAACGGTTTTTCGCGCGCCGATTTTCTTGGCCACGGACGCGGAAAGAATGTTCACCTCGTCATTGGAACTGACCGCGATAAAATGGTCGCACTCACGAAAGTTTTCACTGTTAAACACTTCACGATTGATTCCGCGGCTCTCGATAACCAGTACATCCAACTGGTTTCGCAGGTTTTCGCATAGCTCGGGATTGGATTCGATCAGGGTTATGTTATTCCCTTCTGAACTCCAGGTTTGAGCGAGATACCTGCCGGTCTTACCGGCGCCGAAGATAATAATGTTCATCGCTTATCGTACCCTGACCAATCGCAATTGAGAACAAATTCCGGCCAGTGACTCTGTATGTGCACATGCTTTCATCCCAAACGGCGATAACACATGTGGGCTGATTATAACAGGATGCAGAGAAAACATAAACATGGGAGTCCGACTCAATCGGTGATTCAACCGCTCGTTAACCGGATCAAATCCTCCAGGATGCGGGACCCCTCTTTGAGCACGTGATCCTTTCCCAGGTTCTCTAGCCAATCACGACGACGCTCCCGGTACTCCCGGCTCAGCCGTTCCCCCCCGGAGTCGTCTATCTTTGCCGTGTCCAGAAACACCAGACCCGATCCCTTTTCGCGACGGTCCCGCACATTCTCCAGGCACCGCCGCAATTCTTCCCGTTGATTGCGGGCTTTCGTCAGGTTCAACGTCACCTTCGTGTTCCCGCGGTTGATTCTTGCCAAGCGGACATACTCGGTTAAATCAATAAAATAGGGATCGCTTGTGATCCGCTCCCGGCTGCGATTGCGCAAGCGCTCACGCAGGTCCAACGTAATTTCTCTGCGTCGAGGATATTCCAGTTCTTTTACACGATCACCGTTCAAGGCAAAAGGCAGGTATCGTTCGCCAATCTCCAGGTGAGACAATGTGTTGGGAATGTACACATCCGGTTGCACACCTTTGAACTGGTTGGATTCTCCATTCACACGGTAGAACTTTTGCACCGTCAACTTTAGCGCACCCAGTGGAACGCCGAGTTTCTCAGCCTGGTCGGGTACGATACGGTCCAGGTCAAGCATCTGTTGAACCGTTCCTTTGCCGAAACTGTGGGCGCCGCCGACTACCAAAGCGCGATTGTAGTCCTGCAAGGCCGCGGCCACGATTTCGGAAGCCGATGCGCTGACCCGGTCAATCATCACCAGCAGCGGACCGGAATAGACTTCATCATCGTCCGGATCTTTCAACACCTGGGTGCCGCGGATGCGATCCCTTACCTGGACGACCGGACCCTTTTCAATAAACAGGCCGGCAATACGGACGGCATCGGTCAACGCCCCGCCCGTGTTTCCCCGCAAATCCAGGATGATGCCGGAAACTCCCCGCTGCTTTAAATTTTCCAACTCGCGGCGGACATCAGTGGTGGAGTTACGCCCTCCTTTATCCTGAAAATCGTTGTAGAACCGCGGCAGGTAAATATATCCCAGACTGGTTTGCAAAGACTCGCCACGCACCACGGTTGAGCGCGCAAAAGTTTCTTCGATTACCACCACGTCCCGCTCAATGGCGACCTCTTCAATGCGTCCGTCCGCCTTGCGAACCGTCAAGCGCACCACGCTGCCTTTGGGCCCGCGGATCAGCTTAACCGCGTCCTCCACGCGCATGCCGACGATATCATCGGAAGGTCCGGTCTTGCCCTGCCCCACCTTGAGAATGCGATCGTGAGGTTCCAACTGCTTTTGACGCCAGGATGGTCCCCCCGGAACCAGGCTTACAATTTTGACATATCCGTCCGCCTCCCCCAGGAGGGCGCCGATACCTTCCAACTTGCCGGTCATTTCGATTTCGAAATCCTTCTGCTCTTTGGGGGGGAAATAAGCAGTGTGGGGGTCACCCACTCCCAGAACAGCGTTGACGTAACGGGCAAGGTCATCTTCAGGGCCGGATTTGAGCATGCGTTCCAGCATATCCATATATGCTTTGAGAGATTCGGTTCGGGCTTTATCCAGCGCCTTTTTCACGGCTTCCGGGCTGTCTTTACTTTTTTCCCCGCGTCCCAGGAAGCGGATCAGGGTTTGGTGTTTGAGCAGAAGCCGCCAGTATTCGCGAAGATCTGCGACACCCGTTACCCACTCTCGTTTTTCGCCGTCTAATTCGACCTCTTCTGATCGTGAAAAATCAAAGGAATCTTTTGCCAATTCAGGCAGGAATCCGCGAATTTCATTGATGCGCTTGCGTATTTGTTCCGACGCCAGGACCATGAGATCGAATTCGCCCTGGGCCAGTTGATCGTCCACTTTCAGCAAAAAAGGCTGGAAACGCGCCAGATCAAAGGCAGTAAAAAACTGTTTGTTGGGGTCGAGAACCCGAAAATAATTCTTGAAACCACTGCGAGAAAAACCATCGTCCACGCTAACGCCGGCGTAATGCCATTGTTGCAGGCTCTGGAAAAAAATGCGGGAGAGTATTTTTTGACGCGACAACTCATTCGCGTTTGCAACTCCGCAGAGGAGTAGAACCAGGGAAAACCAACGCAAAAGACAGTGACGCATATCATCTCCTCGCTCTCTATCTGCCATGAATGAAAGCCATGCGCATTATACACCACCTGAACTATCGATCAAGCGCGGGAAGAAACCGGTTTGACAAGCCTTCCCGCCTGTGTTAGTACGAAATTCCAACCAGGTATGCTGAATGGGACCGAGAGAGCAAAGGGACATGACCAAGCGCGGCAATTGGAATTCCCGTATCGGATTCATTCTGGCGGCTTCCGGTTCAGCAGTGGGGCTGGGAAACATCTGGCGCTTCCCCTACACGGCGGGGAAAAACGGCGGCGCCGCTTTCCTGATCATTTACCTGGCCGCCATTGCCGCACTCGCCCTTCCGGTGCTTCTGGCGGAAGCCGCACTGGGACGCGCCACGGGCAAAAATCCGGTGGGGGCATTCAAGGCCATTGTGCCTCGTGGACTGTGGAGAGGGATCGGCTATCTCGGCGTCACCGCGGGTTTCATGATTCTTTCTTACTACGCCGTCATCGCCGGCTGGACGCTGGGATATTTTTTCAAAGCCCTGCGTGGCGAATTCAGCCGCCTGAGCACGGCCGGCAACAAAGCGGCTGCGATGTCGCGGCAGAACTTTGAAACCTTCACCTCATCACCAGTGTTGCAGATCATCCTGATTGCCGTCTTTCTGGGCCTTACCGTATACGTGACATCCCGGGGAGTTTCCGGCGGCATCGAACGCTGGTCTAAAATGCTGATGCCCGTGCTGCTGGGGCTTCTCCTGCTGTTGATGATCCGCGCCCTGACCCTGAAAGGTGCCGGCGCCGGAATCGAATTCTACCTCAAACCCGACTTTTCATTGATCACCCCGTCGGTGATCATCGCAGCCATGGGCCAGGCTTTTTTCAGCCTGAGCCTGGGCATAGGCACCATGATCACCTATGGTTCTTACGTGAAAAAAACCGAGAACCTTCCCGCTTCAACGGGCTGGATCGCTTTATGTGATACCTTTATCGCCGTAACGGCGGGATTCATTATCTTTCCCGCTGTTTTTTCCCAGGGCATGGATCCGGCTGAAGGACCGGGATTGGTTTTCAATATTCTGCCGGTGATTTTCGCAAAAATCCCCTTGGGCCAGGTGTTTGGCGCCTTCTTTTTCCTGCTTCTTGCCATTGCCGCCCTCACCACTACAGTATCGCTACTCGAAGTACCGGTGGCGTATTTTATTGATGAACGCGGCTGGCCGCGCCGTCGCGCCGCCTGGATTGCCGGGGCCATATGCCTGGTATTCGGAATCCCTGCGGCACTCTCTCAGGGAAGCGTGGGCTTTTTAACCCGCTTGCCCCTGGTTCACACGGATTTCCTGAGCTTCTGGGACCTGATCTGGGGCAACCTCGCACTCAGCATAGGCGCATTGCTGATTGCCGTTTTCGTCGGCTGGATATGGAAAAGCGGCAACGCACTGCTGGAGATATCCCGCGGCAGCCGGCGTTTCCGGCCGGCCTTTTTGTGGGTGATCGCAATCCGTTACGTGGCTCCGGTGCTGATCCTGGTCATCCTGCTCAGCAAGATTCTTGCGTAGACCGTTTTTCCATTCGCGTTGTGTACCAAGTGCAGTCTTCGCGGATCGCACAATCCGGACAACGGGGGTTGCGGGGACGGCAGAGGGTTTGCCCGAACCCCACCAGCACGCGGTTGATACGGTTCCATAATTCTGCTGGGAACAACTGCTTTAATTCCGATTCCACGGCCTCGGGAACTTTGCCATGGGCCCACCCCAGGCGTCTGGAGATACGAAACACATGGATGTCTACAGCCACTTCAGGAATATCAAAAGCCAGTGAACGCACCAGGTTGGCGGTTTTGCGCCCCACGCCGGGCAATTGCGTTAATTCTTGCACTTGCTTTGGAACCCGGCCTTGCTCGCGGGCCAAGCGACGGCTGATTTCCAGTATATTTTCCGCTTTCCGACGGAAAAACCCCACGGGAAAGATGGCGTTTTCAACCTGTTCCCGGCTTAAACGTGCCATGTCCAGCGGATTTTGCGCCAGCGAAAACAGGCGCGTGGATGCGGCAAGTGTTACCGGATCACGGGTACGGGAACTGAGCAGGACCGATATCAATATTCGAAAAGGCGTGTCACGGATGCCTTTCTCAAACGCAGCCACCGGCGGCGACAGTGTTTCCACCTGGATGCGGATCCGCTTCAGCAGGTCAACGGCCTTGCTGCGCAGATCAGGCGAGTTCATCTCCATTGAGAACAATGCGTCGCGTAATTTTCACTCCGGGGCGCAGGGTGGCGAATACCCCGCAATAGCGTTCTTCCGACAAGGAAACCGCCTTACTCACCTTGTCGCCGGCCAGATTTGATCCTTTCAAGACATACGTCACTTCCACGGCTGTATAGTTTTTGGGGTGTTCATGCGCTTCTTCCGCCTGGATACGGACTTCAAAGCTTTCCACCTCCTGGCGCATTTTCTTTAAGATGGAAATGACGTCCATACCGGTACACCCGGCCAAAGCAACAAGAAGCAGCGGCTTGGGGGAAGGTCCCCGATCCAATCCTCCTACTTCGCGATGGGCATCCACCACGATTTTATGGCTACCCAATTCACTTTCAAAAGCCATTCCGTCCAACCAGCGCGTCGTCAGTTTCATGCCTCCTCCTGTCTGAATACGGCAAAAAGCCCTTTCGCGATCCAGGCTCCAAACAAAGAAAATATAATTATACCTTCTCATGGGGAGTGAAACAACAGCGGGAAATGGATTGACAACCACAGCCGTTGCGTTTATAAAACCATGGGAGGAAGCCTTTGGGGCGGCAATTGCAGCGCGACAGCATTCTTCACATTACGGAAATCAACAGGCGCATCAACCAGTACAGAGACCTCGATTCTCTTTTAAACCACGTACTGCGGGAAGCCCGCCAACTGACCGCCGCGGATGCCGGCTCCATCTACATGATCCGAGATGGCCACTTGAGTTTCGAATACGTTCAAAATGACAGCCTTGCCGGCCCCAAACATTCACCGGACTTTCTGTACCAGCACCAGACAGTGGCGATGGATCACCGCTCCATCGCCGGACACGTAGCCATTACGCAGCGTCCCCTGCTTATCGATGATGTTTACCATCTGCCCCCCGGCGTTCCCTACACATTTAATCCCAGTTTCGACCAAAAGACCCGCTACCACACTCGATCCGTTCTCACAGTGCCGCTGATGAACTCCCGGGACCGGATCATGGGCATCATGCAGATCATCAATCCCCGGAGCCAACAAAAAGGGCACACGGTCTTTAACCAGGACGATGAAGCCATTGTCACCTATTTTGCCAACCTGGCCGCGGTTGCCATTGAAAAGGCCCTGTTGACACGGGAAATCATTTTGCGCATGATTAAAATGTCCGCTCTCCGTGATCCCGAAGAAACAGCACCCCACGTCAACCGGGTGGGCGCCTATTCCGTTGAGATCTACCACCGCTGGGCCTGGGACCACGGCATCGAAGAAAGCCGGATTCAACGCACACGTGACCTGCTGCGAATCGCCGCCATGTTGCATGATGTGGGCAAAATCGGTATTAGCGATTCCATTCTAAAGAAACGGGGCAAACTCACTTCGGCGGAATTCCGCCGGGTGCAACTGCACACCGTCTACGGCGCGCAGCTGTTTACAGACGTCACCTCGGAGTGGGACGAAATGGCGGCTCAGATCGCGCTTTCGCACCACGAACGCTGGGATGGATCCGGCTATCCCGGCGTGATTCATGACTTATCCACACCCCCCCGTCGCCTGGGACCCGGACTTCACGGCGAGTCGATTCCCATTTTCGGTCGAATTGTGGCCCTGGCGGATGTCTATGACGCGTTGATGTCCCAACGAAGTTACAAGCCCTGCTGGAAAGAAAGCGACGTACTGGAGCATATCGGAAACCAGCGACAGGGTCACTTCGACCCCGCGGTTGTGGACGCGTTCTTTGCCGCTTACCCTGTCATTCAATCCATTCAGAAAAAATACGGCGACGGAAGTTTCCCCAGCGGTTGACGCTTTTTTCTCTTCCATCTAGAATAATTTTACACTGTGGAGGTATTTGTATGAATCATGCCCTTGCCGTATTCACTACAGGTCTGGGAATTTTATTTGCCGTCACGGGTTGCTCCGACGGAAACTACACCGATCTCCGACAGGTGATGGAGAAACAGGCGGAAGTGGTTGAAGAAACCACAAAGAAACTTGCCGCTGCCCGCAATACAGCCGATGTAGTAGCGGAAGTCGATCGCTTCAGCGCGGCCATGGATCAGCTGGCTCCCAGGGCGCAACAACTAAGCGCCAAATACCCGGAAGCAATGGAAGCTTTGTCCCGGGGCCGCGTTCCGGATTCTCTCGGTCCGATCATGCGCCGGGTCAACGAATTGGAAACAGACTTTTTTAGAACGGCCACGGGCATGATTCGCTTTGTCGGAGACCCCCAGGTGGAAGCCGCTCGGCGCAAATTCGAACAGGCCATGCAAACCCTTGCCTGGCGGTTAAGCGACCCTCCGCGTCAGAATCCGTAGCACAGATGCATCGACAACCGGAAATCCCGTTCCCGGGAGACGAAGTCGGATATTTTCCCCATCCTCAGCACCTGTTCAAACATTAAACGCACCTGCACAGCAGAACCCGGCAAACGATACCCCAGGGATGTGCCCAGGCGGGATCGTGAATCCCGGATTTTTATGGAATCATTGATATCATCGGCGAAACGATCCAGACCTTCAATGGAATTGGATACCCAGGCTTTTGCCCAGGCCGACCAATCCACGCCCGCAGCCGTACGCAGTTCCAATTCAATTGAAGCAGACAAGCCCAAACCATAGTAGTACCCGTAGTTGGCGAGTGTAGACTTCATTTCCTCCAGGGGATTGAAAACATCCGAACCGCTCACGTTCCGGTACTGGGAGTTGGTGTAATCGTTGAGAGCGAAAGCTCCGGTCATGGCAAAATCCAGGGTCGTTTCCGCAGATGTTGTCCATTCGAATCCCCGGCCGCGGTACCGCCACTCCATGCGCGGACCGATCAAGTGAACTGCGGCATACTTGTCAGTAAATTGGGTGGGCAAAGGGATCTGGACGTAATCAATGGGTCGAAAAAACGGGTCTTTTCTCTCATACTTCCAATACTGGCGCTGACTGTACAATTCAAAGGCCATGACAGCGCCAATTATCAAACTGTGGCCCCGCGTATTCCAATCTTTAACCGGCGATAGATCCTGCCAAACCCACCCCCATGGCATGGTTCCGGCCAGGATTTCGTATTCCTCCAATCCATCAGATCCCACCAGCAGTTGCATGCCCAGATGAGTGGATAGAATATCACCGCGCCATTCATTTAACTTACCCGGCTGATCATATCCGGGCACCCGAACCAGGTCGGCGGTCAGGCCGAGTTCAGCAAAACTCCGATGCTGCTCACCCGCAAGGTTTTTTCCGCTGCGATGCCCCGCATACAGGCGGAAACGGTGTGCGCTAAACTCGGGATGAAAGATCGATTGTTTGCGATCCAGCCAGCGGTTAAACGCCCGCATGGGATTGAGCAACCCGCCCATCAGTTTTGCCAACCAGCCCGGGTGGGATTGCAGAAACGACCCGGTCTGGAAAAAAACTTCGCCAACGGGAAATCCCCCTATTATTGTAAAGATGTTGTCGTTGATGGAAATCACTTCCCGCCACTCCACCAGCAATTCCCAATAAAGGGATGTCAGGGTAGTATAAAGCAGGGAACGGGACCAGGAAAGGTAGTTGGTACGGTACGCGTTGTAGTAGATTGCCCCTGACAGGGCATGCCCCCAATTGGTGAAATAGGCGTTGGAGTCAAAGCGCCAGCCGTGGCTGGTGAAAAGGCGACGGGTCTGGTCTTTCCAGTTGAATTTGAACTGCCAGTCCTCCACCCAGTCAATGTACCGACGCCAGTAGTTGGCCTGCGAGGCCCCCATGATCAGCCCGCCTTCGATAAAAGCGCGCAAGGTTTTGGGAGCTGGTTGATAAGAACCGCCTTCGCGCTGGGCGGCGTCTTTGCTGCCGGGATCCCCGCCGTTTTTTTCAGATTTGTCTGAATCTGCATTTTTCTGCTGATTGATCTGGATCGGCGGAGAAAGGGACAGGAACGGCAAGGAATAATTGCCGGCATGGATCCCGAGACGTTTGGGATTCTTTGGAAGAGGGAGAACCGCGGCCGTTAGAATAAACGTACACAACACCAATAAAATTGTCTTTTTCAACAGATTCACCACCGGGAAACCATTCAATCAGGGGCATGGTATCATTCCAGCCCCCCCGGTGTCAATTCCGAAACCAGGCACTACTGGCTTACACGCACCCCTGCTTTCTCTTCCAGGGGGAAATCATCACCCAGAACACAGGAGAAGAGGGTTTCCAGCAGACGGGTGATCGGCCCCGGGGTTTCAGGAACAAGAGTTGCAACCCGGGGCCATTTTACCGAGACACCGCAAAGACGGCGCATGAAAGCCGGGGCTTCCGGATCCCGCAGAAAAAAGTAACCATGACGATGCACAAAAGCGTCGGTCACGTTGTTGAGGATGTCACGGTTGATAATGGACGGGTGGTGAAGCGGATAACCATATGAACCGTTCTGGACTGCATTCAACATAATCGCCTCCGTTACATGCATACGATAACGTGCCGCTGTGCCAAATCCTGTCCCACCGGCGAACAAATGGCAAACAAAAACAAAATTAGAGAGTTGGAAAGTTGAAAAGTTGGAGAGTTGGAGGGAGCCCGAGCGAACGCGAGCCAATAGCCACTGGCCTCTCACCATTTTTATCGTCATTTGCTCGCTGCGCTTGCGTCATTGGTAAGAAAGTTGAAAAGTTGGAGAGTTGGAAAGAAAAAGCATTGAGGCTGCTTTGACTGATGTTGTCCTTCCTGACACCTGTCACCTCAGTTTCACTTTTCACTAGAAAAGATAACCACCCCGTCGGGCAGGATCTCGAGCTTTGCCCCCCATCGCTCCGCCAGCCACTGGAAGGTTTCGGGGGCGAAAAAGCACACGTGGGTCTCGTCCTTGCGGTAGTGCCAGGTTTCGAATTGCTCCACCGGCACCACCGGTTTTGTCATGACCGCCAGCATGCCCCCCGGCCGCAACAACCTGTAAAGGAGCGTCAGGTCACGTCCCGGGTGGTGGAGATGTTCCGCGGTTTCGCACACGGTGATGAAGTCGTAGCTTTTTTCCAGGGCCGCCGTGTCCGGAGCGTAAAACACGTCATACAAGGTCATGTCAAATCCGGCAGTGCGGAACATCTTTGCCAGTACCGGCCCGGGCCCGGAGCCGAAGTCCAGCCCCGCCGCCCCCGGTGCCAACCGTCCCATAACCGGATCGAACAGTTTTTTCAAAAAACGGACGTACCCCTCGTTCTCCGGGCTGTTCTCGTGCAGGTCGTAGCGCTTCTTTTCCTCTGCGGCGCTCAAGTAATACCGCGGCGGCACAAATACCAGCCCGCACTCTCCGCAGCGCACATACTCCCGCGCCTGGTCCCGCCAGTAGAAACCGGTCTCCCCGTCGCCACACACCGGACATTGCATGCCGCCATTATCGCATATTTGAAAGCAAGTTTAGGAAGTTGGAGAGTTGGAGAGTTGGAGAGAAAAAGCACCCCCGGCCCCCCCTTGCCTCTCACCCTTCACTGATTTTCAACTTTTTAATTGGGATTGAATGATGTTGAAATATGATATCATATATGCTATCATATTGGCGTGGACAAAAGCCTTCTGGATAATCCGAAGAACGTGCGCTTCGATGACCTGCTGAACCTTTGTCGCAAGTACTTCGGAGAGCCCCGGATTCGCGGCAGTCACCACATTTTCAAGACGCCGTGGGCCGGAGATCCTTTTGTCAACCTGCAGAGGGACGGCAAAGCCGTCAAGCCCTACCAGGTAAGGGATGTCCGGAAAGCCCTGGAGAAACTGGAGGCCGAACATGGCAAGTAAGGAGAATCGTTATACTTACCGCATCGAGTGGTCGAGTGAGGATGGAGCCTTTATCGCCCGCTGTGCCGAGTTCCCCGGCCTGGGCGCGCACGGCAAAACCCAGGAAGAGGCGCTGGCACAGGCACGAATCGCCGTGGCGGGCATGGTGGAATGGCTGCGGGACGAGGGGAAAGAGGTCCCGGTGCCCCTGGGTGAAAAGAAGTACCGCGGCCACATCTCGTTGCGCATCCCCCCGGATGTCCACCGCGCCATGGCCATCCAGGCGGCGGAACAGAACGTCTCCCTCAACCAACTCATCCTGTCCAAACTCACGTGACCGAAAAACCAATTGAGAGATCGGAAAAGTTTTTCTGCTGTACTTCAGGAAGGTTTTTCGCGATAATTTTTTCAGGTCTTAATTCTAGTATGTGTAGAGAGGGCTGGAATGAATGCTTCACCAGTTAAGTACCACTTGGGAAAGTTTCCTCCCAGTAATTTAGACTGGTCCCGCCTGATTCCCCTTATCGGTCCAGCCAATGCTTCACTGGCTCGCTATGACGGATTGCTTTCCGCAATTCCCAATGCCCATGTCCTCTTATCCCCCCTCACAACTCAAGAAGCTCTTTTATCTTCAAAGATTGAAGGTACCAACGTCACAATGGGCGAAGTGCTGGAAATCGAAGGAGGATCAGAAGCAAGAGAGCTTACCCAACCAAAACGAGATGAGGCGGAAGAGGTACTCAATTATCGCAGGGCCATTCAGGCTTGTACTGATGAGATGAAGCATAGACCACTATCTCAGCATATGATAAGGGCCGCCCACAAACTTTTAATGAAAGGAGTTCGAGGCAGAAAGAAAACCCCGGGGGTCTATCGAAAAGACCAAAACTGGATAGGTAGTTCCGGCTGCGCAATGTCTGAAGCCAGCTTTATTCCAGTGGCACCTGAGCATCTCCAGGCTGGAATGGATGAATGGGACCGCTATCTGAATAGCAAAACCGAGCAAGACACTCTAGTTCAACTTGCTGTTCTACATATCGAGTTTGAAGCGTTACATCCCTTTAATGACGGAAATGGCCGTTTGGGAAGAATGCTGATACCCTTGTTTCTGTTCCAGAGGGAATTGCTAAAAAGCCCTGATTTTTACATGAGTGCTTATCTTGAAAAGCACAGGGAAGAATATCAAGAGAAATTGCGGGCGGTTTCCCGTGACGGGGATTGGACAGGCTGGTGTGTTTTCTTCCTTCAAGGTATCAAAATTCAGGCGGTCGAGAACAAAACAAAGGCAGAGGCTATAATTAATTTGTACAACCAGAAGAAAAACAGAATTGTTGATCTGACACATTCTCAGTATTCCATAAGAGCCATAGATTTCATTTTCAAATATCCAATTTTCTCTGCCCCGGTTTTTGTTCAAAGATCGGGAATCCCAAAACCAAGCGCTATCCGGATACTTTCATTATTGAGAGAGAATAAGATATTGTATTCCATCAGAAAAGGACGCGGACGTCGCGCGGGCATTTATGCCCTGTCTCTTATACACATCTGACGCTGCCGACGAACGCTGCCGACGAAGAGGATAGTGTAGATCTCGGTGGTCGCCGTATCATTAAAAAAAAAA
>OMKS01001520.1_pt1 | contig 20499 bp, 17 predicted proteins | sample 1674721 | NCBI WGS metagenome assembly OMKS01 (sample SAMN06264996, study PRJEB25208) | sediment metagenome | isolation source: hot spring sediment | place: USA: California | collected 2014-09-02
ATGTGGTGCCTGCCCATCGGGTTTGCAGAATCTGGTGAGGATGTTGCCCAGGCGGCGCTGCGTGAATTGCGGGAAGAGGCAGGACTAGTCGGCGAGATTGTACGGCTTATCGATGTGGATACCGTGGAGAGTGAATTCTACGGATCACTGGCCGTTGTTACCTATGAGGTCAGGAGTACGGGGGGCGATTTGAACCCAGGTGATGATGCCGCCGATGCGAGATACTTCCCCATCGCAGACATGCCTGAGCTTGCATGGTCTTCCAACACAAAGGCGGTGCAGCTCTACAGAGAAATGTACCGGGACACCTGGGCGATGCAGGACTCCTTCAGGCAGTTTTTCAGTGAACCGTTCCCCGGCGATCTCGCCTCCTGGAGTCCGAAGAAGCAACGGGCGCTGCTCTCAGACATGCTTGTCAAGATCATCGAGAAAGAGCGCAATGAGATCACACGGGTGTGGATGGATGCCATGAAATCCGGAATTCCTACGCTCCTGCCCCACCTTGCTCTGCTCGAAGGTGTTCATCGACTGATCCTTGGCTGTGTCAAGGGCTCTCTGCAGGGTTCACGCACAGGCTTTGAATCTGCTCCATTCCTCAGTTCCGGGCATGATCTCGCCCATCAGGGCGTCCCTCTGCCTGATATGCTCAATGCCCTTGCCCTGAGCAGGAAGAGTATCTGGATGCATGTGCTCGGAAAGAAGATCCTCTCTTCTCCCCTGGAGATATACATCGCCCTAGAACTCAACAACAGGATTATTTTTCTCTACGACAGGGTCAATTTCTTTTTAACCTCCGGATACATGGAAAGTGTGCATGAGCAGGTGTCCTGATACCTCGAGGGGTCGGAACGTTTCCTCGAGGAAAGGCACACCAGAAGGGACCGAAGGTCTGAGGCACTGTCCCGTGCAGAAGAGACAGCACCCGGGAGAGGAACGAGCCTGTATTGAGAAGGGATGCCCCTTCACTTGATTGCGTCACACGTCAACGATCACTAACACCAACCTACAGAAAATTGATCAAATTCCCGAGAAGAACAGGAATCCCAAGGCACTCCATACACGGGGAGGCGAGGTCGTTGAAACGGGTACTTTCGTTTTTTGTTCCAGGCGGAATCCTTTTTCTTGCTGCAAATCTTGGTATCCACGTCCATGTTTTTGAACGCCACCTGGACACGCTGAATACGGTCTATCCGTACGTGACCTTTATTGTCTGCCTGCTAATGGGGTGGAGGTTCAATCGGAGTTCCCTGGTCTTTGGTGTCATCGTGCTTGCCAGTGCACTGTGGGCCCTGCTCCTGTATCCCGATGGCCGATCCCTCCCTGGCACGGGACCCTTTGTTGTGTATCACGCGGTGACACTGCTCCTTCCGGTCAATCTTGTCGTTGTGTCCTGCATGAAAGAGCGGGGAATCTTCACCGTTCATGGAGGTATCAGGGCCGGCTTTATTGCACTCCAGGTGCTTGTTCTTGCGATGTTCGTGAAGATCGATCCTGCTGTTCTCTTCCAGTTCATGCAGGGGGTGATCCCGGGAAAGGGGTGGTTTCCACACATGACGCTGAATCAGCTCGCACTGTTCCTGATTGGATGTTCCTTCGCGATCCTGTTGTTCGGGAATATCAGGAATTCGGGAGCCAAGGAGCATGGGTTCTTCTGGGCCCTTGCCACGGTTCTCCCTGTCTTCGGCACTGCACTCAGCATAGCGGAATCAATGTTTCTTTTCTCGACTGCAGGTCTCATCCTCCTGGTTGCAATGATCGAGGCCTCCTATGCCATGGCATTCAGAGACGAGCTTACAGGGCTTCCCGCCCGGAGGGCATTGAAGGAAGAGATGATGAAACTCTCCGGGAACTACACGCTTGCCATGGTGGATATCGATCACTTCAAGCGATTCAACGACCAGCACGGACACGATGTGGGTGACCAGGTTCTTCGTATGGTTGCTTCGAGACTGGCAAAGATCAGTGGCGGAGGAAAAGCATTCAGGTACGGTGGAGAAGAATTCACCGTTGTGTTTCCCGGCAGGCACTCGGAACATGCCACTGAACACCTGGAACAATTCAGGAAGGAGATCGCTTCCACAGGATTTGCCATCAGGTCACTTCTGAGGCCCAGAAAAAAACCCACAAGCACCAGGAAAAGAAAACGTCCCACGAAGCGTGTACATCTCACGCTCAGTGTCGGGGTCGCCACAAAGAACGACCATCTCTCCTCAGTGCAGGATGTCATCAACGCTGCGGACAAGGCTCTCTATCGGGCAAAAAAACAGGGGAGAAACCGGGTGGTTGCCTGATCCGTGAGCGTGTTTTCCACGCCTCTGTTTCCTGAATAGCCCAAGAGCGCCTGAGTGGGCACACAAAGACCCCTGAGGTTAATAGATACATGTTCCGTATTCTGCTCGATTCCGGGGAGAGTCCTTCATGCCAGGGCTTATCGTCTTTTGGTTTCAATACCTCCACGAGTATCAAAAAGGGAAATAAAGTTCTCCGGCTGGAAAAATCTTTCCTCCTGCACAGGGGAGATGGTACCGGCTCCATACTGTAACCAATTGAATATTTATGACAAGTTACATGGCATACTCATTGCTCATACAAAAGGAGTGGTCAAGGAAAACCAGACGTCTATCCACCGGGAACAGGTGAAGTGGCGGGATATGAAGCGGGGAAAAACAGAAGAGCTCAAGGGAAGATACGGTGATCCACCAGCTGAGATCATCATGCGCGTGATCAGTCTCGAGCGCCAGGGATTCATCCTTCCCCCCCGTGAGGCGAAGGACCTCCTCGGAAGCAGCAGCGAAGACGGACAGTGGTATCACCACAAGAAGATCGATCATCTCCGCAGAGCACTTTCCGAACGGTTCATCGCCATGGAGGTCCATCCCACGGAAGGAATAACCATAGTGCCGTCTCGTCGGGCTGACGAGCCTCGCATACTCTGTTCACCAAAAAACATCCGGTACTGAATGTTCCTGCGGGCCAGTCGCGGTGTTCTTCTGGTGGCGAATTGAACAATCTACCCGGCGAGAATCACGATGAAGGGAGTCCTTTTCTGGACCTGTTCTGAGAATTCCCTGTTGCCCGGATGTCCTGATCAGAATATCACAAAGGCATGAAGTGGGATGAAGTCGTGTGCGCCTGTTCCATGGACTGCCCGGATGCGTGTTCTTTGCTGGTTACGCGGGATGCATCAGGAACAGTGAAGCTCAGGGGTAATCCTGCCCACCCCATAACCGAAGGGTTCACCTGCGCCAAGATCAACAGGCATATCAGTCGCCTGAGCAGTCCCGAGAGGATTCTCTCTCCCATGGTACTATCGGGAAATTCATGGAAGGACATAGGCTGGGACGAGGCCCTTGATCTCTGTGCCCGGCGCATCCAGGCCTATCGAAGTGAACCCTCTTCTATCCTGTACTTCCACGGAGAAGGGGCAAAGGGGGCTCTAAAGCAGGCCGGTTACCTGTTCTTCTCTCTCCTGGGTGCCACCCGGGTGCGCGGATCTCTCTGCGATTCCGCCGGGTACGGAGCCTATATGAGAGACTTCGGCTCCAGACACAACAATGATCCGAAAGATATCCTCAATGCCCGGGGTGTCGCGAACTGGGGGCGAGATCTCACGAGCAGCTCCGTCCACATGGCACACCTTGTTCAGAGGATTCGCAGAAAAGGGGCGCACGTCGTCTCCATATCACCCGGCGGAGAGGGACCTGCTGCTCTGTCCGACAGCCGTGTTGTCATCCGCCCGGGTACCGACCGGTTTCTCGCAGCAGCCATTATCAGGCTTCTCATGGAACGTCACGCCATCCGGGAAGATGTCGTGCTTCATTCACGGGGCTGGAAGGAATTCCAGGCCCTCGTCATGAGCCATTCTCTGGATACGCTGCTCAGATCATGCGGGGTTTCCAGGCACGATGCAGAGATGATCTGTGAGCTCTATGCAGGGGTTCACCCCGTGGCGACCATTGTGGGTACGGGTCTCCAGCGGTACTCTCACGGAGGAGAAAATGTTCGGTTCATCAATGCCCTAGCCTTTCTCTCCGGAAATATCGGGTGCAGTGGCGGGGGAAGCTATTATCACCTGAGCTCGGTGAGGAATTTCAATCTCGAGTGGTCAGGCTTGAAGCGCACCTCACAGGGAAGGTTTCTCAGGATGCCCGTCATCGGACACGATATCGCAGAAGCCCAGGATCCACCCATCCGCATGATCTGGGTCGAGGGAGCAAACCTCGTGAACCAGTGCCCTGATTCCCGAACCCTTGCCCGTCAGTTCGAAAAGATCGAGTTCAAGGTGGTCGTGGATGCTTTCATGACCGATACTGCTCAACGGGCCGATGTAATTCTCCCGGCACGGCTCATGCTCGAACAGGAGGATATCGTCGGTTCCTGCCTGCACGACTATGTACACCATAGTCCCGCGGTCTTGGATGCTCCCGGACAGGCACAGTCCGATTTCTGGATCCTGGAGCATCTCGGAAAGAAGCTGGAACCCGGGATCATCCTGCCGGATAGTGAGGACTGCCTGAGGGTGTCCCTGAATTCTCCCCATCTTTCTATCTCCCTCGAAGAACTCAGGGAAAAAAGATTCGTCCGCGCAGACAGGTCCATGGTGGCCTACCGGAATATGCAGTTCGACCATGACGATGGGAACTTTCATCTTGTCCTCGAGTTGCATGAAGAGCCCGATCCGGATCCTGCCTACCCGTTGCGGCTGCTGAGCCTCATCCGCAGGCAGGCGATACACTCGCAGATGCTGACCGATGAACAGGAGATACCGCCCGTCGTGTGGATATCATCGGATAGTCCCTCACTGAAGGGTATCGATCCCCACAGAGAAGTATTCCTGGTATCACCTCGGGCGAGGGTACGGGTGAGGATAGAGATCATGCCTGGGTTGTATTCCGGTGCTGTAGTCTACCGCAGGGGTGACTGGATGAAGCTCGGCGGTGGCGTCAACCAACTCGTCGATGCCCGAATCACGGATATGGGTACTGGGTGCGCCTTCTACGATCAGTACGTCCGCCTTGAAAACGCGTATGGAGAAGAGAAAAATGAGTGAGGCAGAAAAAGATCGCACAGGAATACCTCCCAAACTCTTCGGGTGGTGCAGGCGATGGTCATCCGAGATCGGAAAGCTCGACGGAAATCAATCGCGCATCTCGTACATGCAGTCTGAACTGCCGGAATTGCTTACAGAGACAGGCATCTTTGTAGAGATCCTCTCCTCCATCGCAGAAGTGAAAAGCAATCCCCTGGTTCGTACTCCCACGATGTTCGACTCCGAGATGGTTCTGTACCGTGATCCCCACGGGCAGTTTTCAGTGAGGATGTATCTGTGGGAACCCGGCGCCTTTGACCCCATACACGATCACAATTCCTGGGGAGTGATCGGAACGGCTAGTGGAGGTCTCACGGTGACCACTTACAGGCGCCGGAATCCCGATTGCAGTCAAACACGAGCTACCTTGGACCAGACGAGCTCAGAGATTGTTTCTCTGGGGGACACCTACACGGTGTTCCCCCTGGAGGATGGTATTCACAGAACGGGAAACCCCGGGTTGTACACCATCATCCAGGTAGGGGTGTATGGAGAAAACCTCACGGGAAGGAACTACATCAATATTTTCCATGAATCCGATGGTCGCATCGAGAGACTCTTCAGTCTCCAGGAGAAAAAGCGCATGCTCGCACGGGAGGCGCTGGTGATTTTTGGTGGGGAAACCACGAGGGAACAGGGAAGTGCTGTTGTGTAGCGGTTCCTTGCCGTTCGCCCAGAAGACGGCTTCTCCTCAGCGCGGGCTGTTCCCATCACACAGCACGCATTTGGAGATTCTGTTTCTCTGTTACATCACCTCATCATGAGCCATGTTGATCACGTCAGAGTCTTTCGGTATAGTATAGGGGAAAACCGACACACACGGAGGATGCTGTTATCGCTACCATACTCAAGAAAACGGACGAAACCCAGGAAGGGCGTATCAAAGGCCTGAGTGCTCTCGTCAGAGAACTCGATGTCCCCTTTGAAAAAGGAGATTCTGTCGGAATCAAACTCCACTGGGGAGAGCGCGGAAATCGAAGTTTCCTCGATCCTGTCTATGCAAAGACCATCGTGGCGTGGCTCAACGACCATGGTGTGAAGCCCTTCATCTTCGACACCACGGTCCTGTATTCGGGGGGCAGGCGCCTTGGAACGGATGCCCTGGCAACTGCTGAGCGCCATGGTTTTACCGAGGAGTACCTGGAGTGCCCGATCGTCATTGCCGATGGCCTCGATGGCAGAGACGTGATCGATCTTCCCGCCGGATACCCGCACTTCAAGACCGTACAGGTTGCATCTGTCCTGGACAGTACACAGGGATTCGTCATCTTTTCCCACTTCAAGGGTCACCTCGCCTCGGGTTTCGGCGGTGCGGTGAAGAATATTTCCATGGGGTTTGCATCCAGGGCTCAGAAACAGCGCATGCATGCCGATGTTCACCCTGTGCTGAACAGGAAAAAGTGCACACGCTGCGGGATTTGTGCAGAGATCTGTCCCACCGGTGCGGCACGAATCGTCGGTGAAGAATATCCCACCTACGACCTCGACTTGTGCATCGGGTGTGCGCAGTGCATTGCCCAGTGTCCGGAACTTGCCCTGAAGATCCTCTGGGGGTCGGATGTACAGGTGTTCCAGGAGAAGCTCGTGGAGACCGCAGCGGCCATCTGGCACAGAATCGAGGCAAAGACCGTGCTCATCAATGCACTCATCAAGATCAGTGCAGAATGCGACTGTCTCCCCGGGAAGATGGAGATCATAGCCCCGGATGTCGGGTTCCTGGGCGGATACCACCCGCTGTCGATCGATGCAGAATCCGTGAACCTTGTTGGCCGCACCACCATCGACTCGGCCCACCCCTATATCGACTGGCAGAGACAATTCGACTACGCACGGGAGATCGGCTTCAGCGATACCATCAGGTGATGTTCGTGCAGGCAGGAAGCATGATTCGAAGGCAGTTGATCCTCGGTGTGATCCTGATCCAGCTGTTTGCCGGCTCCTGCGCCATCCAAGATACGGACGGGATTATCATGAGGGTAAGGATCACCTTCGACTCGAGTGGACTGACCACCTGGATCATGCTCTCCAATGCCGTGGAGGTGCCCCTCGACAAGGACGGTGCGACCCTGATCATGGTGGAGAGCTCGTGCGGGTGCTTCGGAGATCTTCAGCAGCGCGGGGAATACTGGGAGTATCGTGATGAGAAGTCCCCGGGGTGTTTCATCAGGATACATATCTTTACCGGGAACGTTGAATGTTCGTCCTGATCAGGGCCGACATCATGACGCTTCTCGAACAGGGAGCGTGTTCTCAAGGACAATGAAAGGCGGCACAACCGTGAGAGATTACCTTGTGCGCATCATCTCGGATGAAAAGAACATCCTCGGCCTTGCCAGCGTGACCACAGGACTGGTGAATGACGTCTGCCTCAGACACGGGACCGCTCCCACGGCAACAGCGGCGCTGGGACGGGCTCTCACGGCTGGGGGGTTGCTCGGTGCGCTGCTCGATCCAGGCCAGCGCGTTGCCATGAAATTCGAGGGGGATGGCCCCCTCAGAAAGATCGTGGTGGAGGCCGAGGGCGATGGGACCGTGAGCGGGTATGTCGCAGAACCGCAGGTGGATCTGCCCCCGAAGGACGGGAAGCTCGATGTGTCCGGCGCCCTGGGATCAGAAGGATTCCTCACCGTTTCCAAGGACCTGAGGATCAAGAAACCCTACTCGGGCGTGGTTCGGTTGTACTCCGGGGAGATCGCTTCTGACGTTGCATTCTACCTCACTGAGTCGGAACAGATCCCATCTGCCGTGGGTCTCGGCGTGTTCGTGGAAAAGAACGGCCAGGTGTCCGCAGCAGGGGGGTTTCTCCTGCAGTCTCTCCCCCCGTCCGATCCCGAGCTGATCGATCGTCTCGCGAGAAGGGTCGAGGGGATGGATCCGGTGACCACGCAGCTGCGTCAAAATAAAACCCCTGAAGATATTCTCCTGGAGTTGTTCGGAGCTATTCCGTGCAGAGTCATCGGCACACAGGATCTGGTCTTCAGGTGTTCCTGCTCCAAAGACAGGCTGGAGGAGGCTCTCCTCAGCCTCGGCCCCTTTGAAATCGAGCGTATGATCCAGGACAGGGAAGATCTTCACATCTCCTGCCAGTTCTGCGGTGAGCACTACGTGTTTACCCATCGCGATATGGATACACTGCTCAGGGAGATGCACTGAACACAGCAGGGAAGCATCCTCCACGCATCGAGATGTTCTTTTATAAAACACGACTTCCGTGGTCTGAGTTGATTTCCGGGGGTCCTGATGTGCGTACATGCTTCCAAAACCCTTGACAAATGGCCGTTCGTGGGAAAAATGAGTTCAGCATTGCGCAGATGCAGGTATACCAATACTGGTGAGAATCCTCCCGCCGGTTTCGCAGGAAGGGATTCTCCATGAAGGAGGAGGACAGATGGGCAAGGGAGACCAGCGTTCCAAAAGGGGTAAGATCTGGAGAGGAACAACCGGAAAGACCCGTCCGAAGAAAGCGAAGAAAGCGTCAAGGGAAACGGGAAAGGACTAAACGAAGAGACAGTGCGGTCTTGGGGAGAGCTTGTCTTCCGAGGAGATTTCGAGCACGATGCACAGTGAGATCTCCCAGTCATGTCGAGGAAGGTGACCGTGAGAGCAACACCTCTGATTAAAAGAGAACTCTACTCATGAAATATCCCCGGCTCCGCAGAGACATCCAGGTCATCCCCGTCATGGTCAACGGGCAGCAGATGGTCTCCTTTGCAGATCCTCTCAAGCTCAGCCGGGGGCTCGCCGTGGAGCGAAGCGCCATCCCCGTTATCCAGTTCCTGGATGGGACGCACGACCTGCGGGATATCCAGATGGAAATGATTCGACACAGCGGGGGACAACTCATCCCCCTGTCGGTGATCGAGGAGTTCATCAAGGGGCTTGACAAGTCATTTCTCCTGGAGAGCGAGTCGTTCGATGCCAGGAAAAACGCCATCCGGGAGGGGTTCCTAAACGCTCGGGAGCGGGAGTGCTCCCTTGCAGGCACTTCCTATGATGCGGATCCCGAGGCCCTGAAGCGCTACATCCGGGAGGTCGAGGCAACTCTTCCCGAACTCGGCAGCGAACAGGACACGCCTCCGGCCGGGCTCCTCGCACCACACATCGACATCGAGGTGGCAAAGACAGCATATGTGGATCTTTATCGCAGGATCAAGGGCATGGATTTCACCCGCGTCATTATCTTCGGCATCAACCACCAGGGTAGAGAAGGCCTGTACTCCATCTCCGAAAAGAACTACCGAACCCCCTTGGGCACACTTCAGACGGACACCGCGTTTGTCTCTGAGCTCAAGGCCCATGTCGAAGACGGGACGTTCGCCGCAGACGATTTCGACCATATGAACGAGCACTCCATCGAGTTCCAGGCCCTGTTTCTCCGGCACTATCTCGGCAACTCCTTCAGGATCGTGCCCGTGCTCTGCGGAGGTATCCACGAATGGATCGAAAGCGGGAGAGACCTGCTCACAGATGACCGGTTTGTCTCTTTTGTCAGTACCGTTCAAGACCTCGTTCGTGCAGACAACGGGAAAACCCTGCTCGTGGCCGGGGTTGATTTCTCGCACATCGGCCTCAAGTTCGGCCATGGCGCTGAAGCTGGGCAACTCATCGATCAGGCGCTCGGCGATGATGAAACCATTATCTCACACCTGAGCACGTGCGATGCAGGGGCTCTCTTCTCCCATGCCGCTGCCACCGGCGACAGGTACAATGTGTGCGGACTGCCTGCCATGATCGTGTTCTCGAGGCTCCTTTCTGGATGCACGGGAAAGCTCCTGGCCCACGAGACCTATGACGAACCGGCAACCAGGTCAGCCGTCACCTATGCGTCCATGTTCTTCACCTAAAAAACGTAAAAAAGCCGTGCAGCTGGTTCTATTTTCTGAGATGCGGATGATTGTGGATGCCATATCGTATCTTGATAAACAGGTGGTTTCAGACAGTTATTAAGCTCCTGGGTTAAGGGTGAAGAAACAGCATCAGGGAGCATCGTCCCGAAGCGTGTCTGCCTGTTTGCGAATCTCGGCAAGCTCAGCCTTCTCGGTTCGTTTCCGTTCCAGGTTCCTCATCTGGAAGGCGAGCCTGGGAATGCTCACGAGCCGTTCATGGTGACGGTCGAGAAAATCCCAGTAGAGCGTCGTGAAGGGGCAGGCGAGCCGGCCGGTGGCTCTTTTCGGATCATACCTGCAGGGGTTGCAGAAATTCCCCATGCGGTTGATGTAGTTTCCGCTTGCGCAGTAGGGTTTGGTCCCCACGATCCCTGCATCTGCAAACTGGCTCATTCCCAGGGTGTTGGGCAGCGACACCCAGTCGTGCGCGTCCGTGTACATGGCGAGGTGCCACTGGTGGAACTTCAGGGGAGAAACCCCCAGGAGCAGGGCATAGAGGCCGATCACCATGAGCCGCTCGATGTGGTGGGTGTAGGCGTGCTCCACCACGTTCGTCAGCGCATGCCTCAGGCATGCCATGTCGGTCTCTCCATTCCAGAAGAATTCTGGAACAGTAAGTTCATGACCGAGGTGATTCATGGTTGCATAGGCGGGCATGTGCATCCAGTAGATACCCCGAACGAATTCCCGCCACCCTACGATCTGCCGGGTGAACGCTTCCACACTGTTCAGGGGGACAGTACCCTCCTGGAAGGCTTCGACACTCTTCCTGATGCAGGCCCGGGCCGAGAGGAGCTTGAGGTTGAGCACCGAGGACAGGCGCGAGTGAAAGAGGAAGGGCTCTCTGTTCCACATGGCATCCTCATAGGTGCCAAAGGAGGCTAGCCGGTGTTCGATGAAATCATCGAGCTGTTCATGGGCCTGTTGTGACGTGACCGGCAGGTCGAACCCCGCTATCCTTCCCGGGTGATTTGGGAAGAGTGCCTCAACCAGGTCCATCACTTCCTTCGTGATGGTATCTGGCTCAAACCCCTTTGGGGGTGAGATGCAGGCAGGGCCTCCGGGTCCGAAGGAGAGCCTGTTTTCGTGGTCGAAGTTCCACCTTCCGCCCGTGGGTTTCCCGTCCGGAGTCAGGAGCACGCCGAGCTGTTTTCGCATGGTGCGGTAGAAGTTTTCCATAAGGTAGTGCTTCTTCCCGGTTGCGAGTTCAAGGAACTCCTCGGGACTGATGAGGAAGTGATCGTCTGGCCTGACCTCCTGGGGAAGATCGAGATCCCGGGAAAGGGTTTTCAGCCGTTCGTGAACCCCCCACTCGCCGGGCAGCACCGTCACGATCTTTTCAGGCTTCAGTTCTGCGACGAAGGACCTGAACACCTCGGTAAACGTGAGGCCCCTTTCCAGGGAAGGATCCTGGGAGAGCTCGTGGTAGACGACCCTGAAGCCTTTGACCCTGAGCGACTCGCGATAGTGCCGCATGGCCGAGAGGAGGAAGATGATCCTGCGCTTATGTGCCCACACGACCCGGAAGTCTTCGTCCGTCTCTGCCATGAGCACGGCATCGTTCTCTCTGTCGAACCCGCACCACGCACGTGAATCATGGTCGAGCTGGTCTCGGAAGACAACTACGAGGTTCCTGCACTTTTTGCCGCCGGGTTGCATGGCACAAAGAATAAGGACCAGGGTGCATTCAGGCAAGGGGGAGTCAGTGGTGATAACAGGGACAGAGGAAGAGGCAGGAAAAGCCCGTCCTCCGCATCGAAGACGGAGTGAGTTGTGTTCAATTCATGGGCACTGCTTCTCCTGGTTCCCGGCCTAGGCGATCTGATCGGTGAACCAGTTCTGCCACCCCGCTTCGATCACCGGAGGATCATGGACATCGAGCGCATAGACGACATCCCGGTTCATCTCCTGCTTCAGGGCTGCGATCACATCCCGGCGCTTGTTCAGTCTGGCGGCACACGTCATGGCCTCTTCCATGAGGAGTTCACGAGGGCAGGCCTTTGTGACGATGTGGTACTGTTCGCACTCCTGGGGGGTGAGCTTTCTGCCGCTGTACTGCAGGTCTTCGAGTATGAACCTGGGAATAGCCTTGCGCATCACCGCGGTCATCCCCGGCAGGAAGGGCACGCCGAGATCGACCTCCGGCAGGCAGAAGAAGCCGCGATCGCTCCTCATGAACCTGAAGTCGAAGCAGCAGCTCATAACCGCCCCGCCGGCAAAGGCATGGCCGTTGATGGCGGCTATGGTAAACAGGGGGTAGAGCACCATTGTGCGTATGCATCGATTCAACTGATAGACATAGTCCTTGACGCAGGCCATGTCTCCGCTCTGCACCACCGGGATGAGCCACTGGAGGTCGATTCCGTTTGAAAAGATCTTTTCATGGGCAGACGTTGCGATGAGAACCGTGGCATCGGTGTGGTTCACAATGGTGTCGAGCGCCTCGGTGAGCGCTCCCAGGAACGTGGGGTTCAGGCGGTTCTCACCGTAGTCTATGGTGAGAAAAGCGATGTGCCCCTCGGTCCTTATGTCTATCTTGGACATGGCTTGTTCCCTCCTCATGCAGTGCACGTTTTTCCCATGAGCTGTCGCAGTCCTGCCCCTACAGCCCTTGGCAAAATATCAATGATTCTGGAGTACTTTACCAATGCTGCGAGGGGTTGTCAAATGAATGGGCCGCTGAATCAACCCCACTATCCTCAAGAAGTGTGGTGCGAGACAGGAGACACGGGGACGAATGCTTCGATATCCATCTGTCTGCTTCCCGGGGAACAAGCGTGACGTCATGCAGCCATTGACAAACATCACGGCATCGAATAGGACAGCCGTGCAGCATGAGGACCCCGAAGCCTGTGAACACGGTGCGCCGGTTCCGGCTCAAGGTGAGACGAACCGCGCTGGAATGACAGGCAGGGGCAGGGGAACACTATGGAGAACATTCGAAATTTCAGCATCATCGCCCATATCGACCATGGAAAGTCGACGCTGGCCGACCGGCTGATCCAGCTCACCGGGGTTTCAGACGCGAGGACCTTCAGGGATCAGATCCTCGATACCATGGATATCGAACGGGAGAGGGGGATCACGATCAAGAGCCAGGCCATCTCGCTTCCCTACCGAGCACGGGACGGCAAGGACTACGTCCTGAATCTCATTGACACCCCGGGACACGTGGATTTCTCCTACGAGGTGTCCCGATCCCTTGCCTCCTGCGAAGGAGTGCTCCTGCTGATCGACGCCTCCCAGGGTGTGCAGGCCCAGACCCTCGCCAATCTCTACCTGGCCATGGAACATGACCTGGAGATCATCCCGGTGATCAACAAGATCGATCTTCCCTCAGCGGATATCGAGTGGGTTCTGGGACAGATCGAATCGGAGCTGGGCCTCGATCCGGCTCACCACCTTGCATGCTCAGCCAAGGAGGGGATCGGCATAGGAGACATCCTCGAGGCCATTGTTCAGCGGATTCCTCCACCCACGGGTTCTCCCGGGGCCTCCCTGGCCGCTCTGATCTTTGACGCCCAATACGACCTGTTCCGCGGCACCCTCATCCACTGCCGGGTGTTCGATGGCACGGTGAAGTCAGGCGACACCATCCGGTTCATGTTCAACGACTCAGTCTATCGCGTGGAGGAGGTCGGCCGCTTTCTCCTCACCCGGGAAAAGCGTGCGCAGCTCAGCGCGGGCGAGGTGGGATACATCATTGCCGGGGTGAAGACCGTCTCCAGCGTGAGCATCGGCGACACGATCACCATGGACGAGAAACCCTGTCCGAAACCGCTTCCCGGATTCCGGGAGATCAAGCCCGTGGTTTTCGCCTCTATCTACCCCATCTCCTCGGACGATTACGAGGACCTCGCAGAGGCCGTGGAAAAGTACAAGCTCAACGACGCGGCCTTCCTCTACGAGAAGGATTCATCCATTGCCTTGGGTCAGGGGTTCCGGTGCGGCTTTCTGGGGCTGCTCCACATGGATATCGTCCAGGAACGACTGGAGCGGGAGTACGGGCTTTCCATCATGCTCTCCGTGCCCAGTGTCCGGTTCCGGTTCACCCTCAAGGACGGGGACGTGCTTACGGTGGACAATCCCTCCCACTACCCGGGACCCATGGCCATTGAAAAGGCCGAAGAACCCTATATCCGCGCAGCCATGATGCTGCCTGACCGATACCTGGGCTCGGTCATGAACCTGTGCATCGAGAAGCGGGGCACAAACTCCAACCTGCGCTATCTGAGCCCGGGCCGGGTCGAGCTTATCTACGAGATGCCCCTGGCCGAAGTCATCTACGATTTCTACGACCGCTTCAAGTCCATGACCCAGGGCTACGGTTCATTCGATTACGACCTCATCGACTACCGCCAGAGCGACCTCGTGCTGCTGGACATCCTGGTCAACGGCGAGAAGGTCGACGCCCTTTCCCAGATCGTTCACCGTGAACGGGCTCGTGCACGGGGGGTGCATGCGTGTGACCGGCTGAAAGAGGAGATCCCCCGCCAGATGTACAAGATCGCCATCCAGGGGGCTATCGGCGATGAGATCGTCTCCCGCTCGACCATCTCAGCCTTCCGCAAGGACGTGACCGCGAAGTGCTACGGAGGTGACATCACGCGCAAACGCAAGCTCCTCGAAAAACAGAAGATGGGCAAGAAGCGCATGAAGATGATCGGTTCGGTCAGCATCCCCCAAAGCGCCTTTCTCGCCGTGCTGAAGTCGGACACTGATTCGTAATGGCAGAAATGCCTCCTGCTGCCGGCCTGTATCTCCACATCCCGTTCTGCAGGTCGAAGTGTGCGTACTGTGATTTTTATTCAATGACCGACACCTCGCTCATCCCCAGGTTTGTTACTGCCCTGTGCAACGAGATAAACCAGTACGAGGAGGAGTTTCTCGAGTTCGACACCATCTATCTCGGCGGCGGAACCCCATCGCTGCTTTCCCTCGAGGAGATAGAGAGCATCATGGAGGCGATCTGGCGTGCCTTCACAATTCTGCCTGATGCGGAAATCACCATCGAGATCAACCCTGCAGACCGGGGCCGCTCCGAACTGGCCGAGCTCAATGATCTGGGTATCAACCGTATCTCCATCGGCGTGCAATCCTTTGACGACCGGGAACTCCTCTTCATGGGCCGCCGGCACACTGCAGAGCAGGCAGCACAAACCCTTGAAGACGCCCATGGGGCGGGGTTTGTGAACATCGGGCTCGATCTGATCTACGGGCTGCCAGACCAGACAGTTCGAAGATGGCAGTCTTCCCTCGGAGAAGCCCTGAGGTTCGATCCTTCCCATCTCTCCTGCTATGAACTGGAGATCAAGCCCTGCACCCCCCTGGGGCGGCGGCTCAAGCGCGGGGATTTTGCTTCCCAGAATGAAGACACTCAACGTGATTTCTTCGTAAGAACATCGGAATTACTGGAAGAAGCAGGCTTTGTTCACTACGAAGTTTCGAATTTTGCCCGGGGCATGGAGAGAGCCTCCCGGCACAACCAGAAATACTGGGATCATACCCCCTACCTGGGACTCGGTCCGTCCGCCCACTCATTCAGGGGGGCGAGACGCTGGTGGAACCACGAATCTCTTGACGACTACCTCCATGCCCTGGAAAACGGGATGCTGCCCAAGTGCGGTTCAGAGACGATCAATCGTGACGAGCTGAGAATGGAGGCGCTCTTCCTGGGCTTGCGGACCAGGAAGGGAATCGACATGCAACAGTTCAAGAACCGCCACGGCATCGATCTCATGGAGATCAAGGGCTCAGAGCTCAGGGAATGGAGCAGGGCCGGCCTCATCGAAATTGAAGGCAGTCATATCCGCCCCACACGCTCCGGCATGATCGTGGCTGATGCCCTGGCCCTTTTCTGACGCTGGGGTAAGGCGTGGCGCCTGGCACGGGGTGCGCAGGGTTCCCGATCGATGAGTGGATCCTCTGGAATGGCGAGTGAACTGGTTTCTGATGCATGGAATCGCAGGGTCTCCGGTGTATTGGATTTCTGTCCCCATCGTTGCCCGAAAAGAACCACCTCGACCTTAGTGCTTGTCCGGGGTATGTTCATTCTGCTATCAGGTACAAAACATCCTCGGAGATCTCTCTATGGACAACGATCCGGCAGAGAATCTGAACACCGGCAGCACCCCGATTCAAGTGCAGGATGCGTCCACCGTGATCCTGCTGCGTGAACCCTATCGGGTGTTTCTGGTGCAACGGGAAATCAGGCAGGATTTCCTGGGAGGAGTCTGCGTGTTTCCCGGTGGAAAAATGGATGCTGAGGACAGCGATGAAGAGCTTTGTCCCCTGGCCAAGGGCGTCGACGGTCTCACGGCGAAAACACTCCTGTACGAGCCTGAGCTTGAAGGGTGTACGGCACTCGGGCTGTTCTTTGCCGCAATCCGTGAACTGTATGAAGAAGCGGGTATTCTCCTTGCCTATGCAGCCGATGGCAGCCCCATCGAGTTCGGTGATGATATGATGCGGCAACGGTTCGATGAATATCGCACCGCCATCCACGAGAAAAGGTTGACACTCAAAGAACTCGCGAGGATGGAATGCCTCTCCTATGCCGTCGACACACTCCTGCCGTACTCCCACTGGATCACCCCAGAGCCCGTGAAAAAGCGTTTCGACACACGCTTCTTCCTCGCTCGGATCCCCCGAGGCCAGAAGACCGATTTCGATCAGGTGGAATTGATGGGATATCTGTGGAGAGAACCGGGCGAAATCCTTGAACAGCACTCCGAGGGGAAGATCAAGCTGATTCCACCAACCCTCAAGACCATCGAAGAATTGAGCTCATTCACCAGTATCGACAAGCTGTTCCTCCACGCTCGGTCAAACCCCGTCTATCCGATCCTCCCCGAGCCCTATACAGATGGGGAGAGCTTCGGCATCAAGCTGCCCCACGACCCCGAGTACACCATCGAGGCTTACAGACAGTCCCCATCGCCGCAGTCGCCGTCGCGGGTCGTCTTCAGAGACGGGATGTGGAAAACGGCCTTCAGAGAGCATGGCGAATAACGAAGGGGTTCGTTCATCCGGTGAAGACAGGAACGATGCAATATTGTTCTCTAACCGGCAATGGGTGAAGGCTAATCCTCTTCCTGCAGGTTCTTCTGCTGAACTGTTGCTGTCCTGACGATCTCCTGGATATCTCTATTGTCGGGATCAATGACTAGGAGGCTGTTCCAGTACTCGAGCGCAGTTTCGAGGTTGCCGTTCCGGTATTCCTGAAATCCCTGCACGGAAAGAGATTTTCTGCAGGATGAAAGCCGGGTGTTGAGGAAATCACTGTCGAACGAGAGCAGCTGAGCAACGGTGGCAAACGTGGCGTAATTGTTGAGCAGAACGTAATACAGTTTCCCCGAGGATGCGAAATCATTCTTTTCAAATGCAGTATCGGCCATTGCTCTGATTTGTTCGATGCTGGTCACATGCTCTTTCACGAGGGGCAGATTGTCTGGGTGCTTCTGGCTTTCTTTCCTGTAGAGATCAAAAGCCTTCTGGTACTCTCCTGCCTCCATGTGGTTTTTTGCCAGATATATCATGTGATCTGGAACGTGACGGGGCGTCTCAGAGGGAGGCGTGACGTGATCCGTTGTCTGGACAGAACCCGTCTGTTGTGTGCGGGTTCTCGTCTCGGCGCACGATTGCACGGTGATCAGGAGAATCAGCACCAGGAGGATAAGCTTCGGGCTCGGAACAGCATTCATCAGACCGCCTTCAACACAGATAGTGGCACACCATGGGCCCTGTGCTTTTCCATCAACTCAATGAAGATGTTGACCAGTTCCGGACGGAATTGTATTCCCGACATCCGCGTGATCTCAGCCAGGGCTTCCTCCCGGGAGAGCGCCTTTCTGTATGGCCTGTCTGTGGTAATTGCATCAAAGGTGTCACTGATGGCAATTATTGCTGCAAACAGGGGAATCTTGTCTCCGACCAACCCGTCAGGATATCCCTTGCCGTTGTGCCACTCATGGTGGTGACGAGTAGAGGGGATGTACTTGACCAATGAGGGAGCCCAGCTGAGAATGGAGGCACCATACTCCACGTGCTGCATCATCTCCTTGTATTCAGCCGGGCTGAGGTTTCCCGGCTTGAGGAGAATGGAGTCTGGGGTCTTTATCTTGCCCACATCATGAAAGAGGCACGCCACTTCCAGCTCTGCCAGTTCATCCTTGGAAAGACCGATGTTCTTTCCCATGAGGAGGGACAGCTGTGCCACCCGTGCTGAATGTCCATGGGTATATGAATCTCTTGCATCTATGGCCGCAGCCATTACCTTAACAATAGAAACGTAGGCGTTTTCGAGATCTTGAGCATATTTATTCAGTTTGCCACGCTGTTCTGCTATCTGGGCAGACATTTCATTGAAATTACGTGTCAGGGCTCCCAGTTCATCATGAGAGTAGATCCTGAGGGGCGTCTTTGCTGTTCCTTTTTTCAGTTCTTCAACCCCTGCGGAGAGTTCTCTTATGGGCTTTATCAGGAACGATGCCAGCAGCGAACTCGCAAGCATTCCGAGAGCGACAATGATACCGAAGACGACCAGGATCCTGGTGGTGACTTTTTTCTGTGCCTCAATCAGCACAGATCGATTCATTCCCAGGATCACGCTGCCAAGGAATTTGTTCATGAACACGATGGGACATGATATTTTAAATATGGTGCCATCCTCGTCTGGTAATTCTGTAACAGTTGTTCCGTCTTGAGTCTTCCTGATAAGACGCCCCTGGGGGAGCACCATGGTCTCACCGATCAGGGGAACCTCGCTGTGGACGATGGCCTTCATGTTTGGATCGACGATAACCACGTAGGGCATGTCACTGTTCGATGAAGTGGCCTTGTGTACGAGGGTATCCAGACCAAGGAGATCTCGTGACAGAAGACTGTACCCTGCTGATGCTGCGATGCTCTTGCCAACGGATTCTCCTCGCTTGATGATCTCATTGAGGATGTAGTTGTTCATGATCTGGACAGTCATGATGCAGAGAATAAAAGAGGTGCTGGTGAGGAGGATGACGGTGAAGAAGGCAATCTTAAATCTCAGATTGGCAGACCGGTATCTCTGTGACAACAACAGGAGGGCTGCCTTGAAAAACTTCAAGAGTGCCCGCACGTATGAGGTTATGGTGCGAACATATGATCGTCGATTAGAAGGCGTATCCACACGCAGCTCCCGGCATCGTTCTAATGAAGTATGTGCTCATTATCGGTGATATGAATGGAAATCATGATATCTATCCGATGGAAACCGCATCTCTGATCTCGTGACGAGGCGAACAGTTCAATCGATCTCAAAGAAGGGTGGCAATGAAGACTCAGGACAAGACGAGAGGAAGTGCTTAATTTATTTGAAACCTTAAGGCTTTCATGGAATTCATCACGATCATTGTCTTGAATCCACGGAGCTTCAGAGCTACAATACAGAAAGAGACTCGGGGGAGGAACACTGTCATGATCGGTGAGCCGTTGTGGAGGATCTGGATGTCCGTACCGTTGTTGTGCCTCTTCGCATGCTGCGGCTCCAGCTACAGTTCGCTCGTCGATACGAGTTATGGGGATGCAGGTATGGGGGAAACGATCCTGGTGGTCTATGGAACGAGGGCGGGCTCCACAGCCGAAGTTGCTGATGTCGTCGGCAGGATCCTGGCCGAAGGCGGGGTAAGAGTCGATGTGAAGCCTGTGGGTTCAGTGAAAAACCTGGATGGATACAGTGCTGTTGTCATCGGCACAGCAATACGGGCCGGCAAGGTGAAATCTGGCGTGTTGAACTTTGTGAAGAACTGTGCCTCCGAACTCCGGAGCATGCCCGTAGCCGTTTTCGTGGTCTGTATGACCATGAAGGATGACACGCCGGAGAACAGAAAAACTGTAGGTGCCTACCTGGATCCCGTGCGTGAGTGGATCGACCCCGTGGAGGTGGGGCTTTTCGCGGGCAAGATGGACTATGCCAGCCTTGGGTTTTTTGCCCGCTTTGCAGTTCAGCACGTTGTCAAGGTGCCCGAGGGAGATGTTCGCAACTGGTCCCTCATCGAGGACTGGTCACGGAACCTTCGTGCCAGGCTGGTAACGAAGAACGGTGGGTCATGAGAACGCCTCGGCTCACTGTGAGAGCGTGGGTCTGAGGAGAAATCGCAGAATATCATTTTGTGCTTGACTGTTGAACAGAACACCTCTAGGGTACTGAGGTATCTGGAAGAAGAATATATCAGATTGAATCTTGTCTTAAGAAACGTACATACGCATGCACTTCAACAAGTCAAAATTCCACTGATGATACATTCCCTTTTCAGAAATTCAAGAACAGAGCCCTTCATTCTTCAATGAAGGGGGTCTGGAAAAAAAGAGGTATTCAATGGCAGAAGGAACAGTAAAGTGGTTTAATGACTCAAAGGGATTTGGTTTCGTCACAGCGGACAGTGGAGAAGATGTATTCGTGCACCATACGGCAATCAAACAGGAAGGCTTCAGATCACTTGAAGAGGGCCAGCGTGTAACGTTCGAAATTACAGCCGGACCAAAGGGGCC
>OMKS01001521.1_pt1 | contig 20499 bp, 16 predicted proteins | sample 1674721 | NCBI WGS metagenome assembly OMKS01 (sample SAMN06264996, study PRJEB25208) | sediment metagenome | isolation source: hot spring sediment | place: USA: California | collected 2014-09-02
AGACGGCATACGAGATCTAGTACGGTCTCGTGGGCTCGGAGATGTGTATAAGAGACAGCGGGAGACCGGCCACAGCTCCCCAACTTATTGAGAAGATACAGCAGTTACATCTTTTCATAACCAACTCTGAACAAGTCAATTAACGTGGAGGTACTAAACAATGTCATTTTCCAACGAAGCGTCAAGCTTCGACTTCAAGGCAACGGTTTCGGACAATCGCCTGGTCGGGCTATGGCGGATGTTGGCCGGGTTCCGCTGGCCTTACCTGGGCGCGGTGGTGGGCGTGGGGCTAGCGGCACTCCTGCGGACAGGCAACTCGCTGTTACTGCGCTACTTCGTGGACGACGTGCTGCAACGAGAGTCGTTCGGCAGCGTCCTCCCCTGGATCGGGTTGAGTTTCGTCGCCCTGGCGTTGGGGCAGGGACTGTTCTCCTTCCTCAGCGGCCGGTGGGCGGCTGGCACGGCCGAGGGTGTGAGCCGGCGCCTGCGCGACTACCTGTATGACCACATCCAGCGGCTATCGTTCACCTATCACGACCAGACCCAGACCGGCGAGTTGATCCAGCGGGCGACCTCGGACGTGGACGCGATCCGCCAGTTCTTCGCCGACCAGGCCATCGGCGCCGGGCGCATCGCGCTGCTCTTCGTCGTCAACTTCGCGGCCCTGTGGGTTCTGAACGCGCGGCTGGCGCTGCTCTCGGTGCTCGTGGTGCCCTTCATCGTCGTGATGTCGCTGTTCTTCTTCCGGAAGATCTCGGACGCCTACGAGGCCCTGCAGGAGCAGGAGGCCCAGCTTTCGACGACGCTCCAGGAGAATCTGACCGGCATGCGGGTGGTCAAGGCCTTCGCCCGGCAGGCTTACGAGTCTGAGAAGTTCGACCGGGACAACTGGGAGCGCTACGAGCGGGGCCGGCACCTGTTGATGCTGCACTCGTTCTTCTGGCCGACGTCGGACATCCTCTGCGGCGCCCAGATGTTGTTCGGCTTTTTCACCGGCGCGGTCATGGCGCTGGAGGGCACGATCTCGGTCGGCACGTACGTGGCGGCGACCGGGTTGATCATCTGGCTGATCTGGCCGATGCGCAACCTGGGCCGCTTGATCGTGCAGATGTCCACCGGGATGGTCTCCTACAAGCGCGTGATCGAGCTGGTGGCCGAGGAGCGGGAACCTCTGGACGATGGCGTCTGCGCGCCGAGCGCGGTGCGGGGCGAGGTTGCATTCCAGGCCGTCTCCTTCGGGTACGAGGATGGCGACGGCGCGGTGCTCCGGAACATCAGTTTCCGCTGCCGGCCGGGGCAATCGGTGGCGCTCCTGGGTTCGACCGGGTCGGGCAAGACCAGCCTGGTCAACCTGTTGCCCCGCTTCTACGCGTACACCGGCGGCGACGTGACGCTGGACGACACGCCGCTGACCGCGTACTCGCGGCGTTACCTGCGCCAGCAGATCGGGATCGTGGAGCAGGAACCGTTCCTGTTCTCGCGGACGATCCGGGAGAACATCACCTATGGGGTGGGGCGCGACGTGTCGGATGAGGAGGTCACGGCGGCGGCCCGGGCGGCGGCGATTCACGACGTGATCGAATCGTTCCCCGACGGGTACAACACCCTGGTGGGCGAGAAGGGCGTCACCCTCTCGGGCGGGCAGAAGCAGCGCGTGGCCATCGCGCGCACGCTGTTGAAGGATCCGCGCATCCTGATCCTGGACGACGCTACGTCGTCGGTGGACACGGAGACGGAGGGTGAGATTCGCCAGGCGTTGGAGCATTTGATGGACGGTCGGACGACGTTCATCATCGCCCACCGCATCCAGAGCGTGATGGACGCCGACCTGATCCTGGTGCTCGACCAGGGCCAGGTCGTCCAGCGCGGCACGCACGAGGGCCTGATGGCCGAGGGCGGGATCTACCGCCAGATCTACGACGTGCAGGCGCGGATCGAGGACGAGTTACAGCAAGAGTTAGGCGATGATGGTGATTACGATGATTCGCCGGTCCCGCAATCCCCCGAGGTATGGGAGGACGCGCGGGAGAAGGGGCTATCTCATGTCGCAGTATGAATTTGAAGAAGAAGAGTTTACGACGCAGTTCAACGGCCAGACGGTGCTGCGCATCCTGGCCCAGGCCAGGCCCCACTGGCCGTGGCTGGTGGGGTTCCTGGTGGCCATCTCACTGGTGTCGGGGTTGGATTCCTACTTCACCTACCTCAGCAAGCAGATCGTGGACCTGGGCATCATCGCCGGCGACCGGGAGACGTTGACGCAACTGGTCACCCGGTATGGGCTGTTGATCGGGGTCCAATCGGCGGGCGTGTTCGGTTTCATCTACCTGACCGGCGTGCTGGGGCAGCGCATCCGCTACGATCTGCGCAAGAAGATGTTCGATCACCTGCAGGCGCTCTCGTTCTCCTACTTCGACCGGACGCCGGTGGGGTGGATCATGTCGCGGGTGACGTCGGACGCCAACCGGATCGCCGAACTGGTGACCTGGGGGTTGCTCGACGTGACCTGGGCGGTGATGAACATCGGCACGGCGATCTACTTCATGATGAACATCAACTGGCGCCTGGCGCTGATCGTGTTGGTCATGATCCCGGTGCTGGTGACGGTGGCGTCGGTGTTCAAGAAGCACATCATCGTCCAGTACCGCAAGGTGCGCAAGATCAACTCCAAGATCACGGGCGCGTACAACGAGAACATCCAGGGCGTGCGCGTGATCAAGGCCCTGGGCCGGGAGGAGGAGAACCTGCGCGAGTTCGGCGAGTTGACGGGCGAGATGTACCGGGCGGGGTACCGGGCGGCGTGGCTTTCGGCCCTGTTCCTGCCGGTGGTCCAGATCATCAGCGCGTTCGCCGTGGGCAGCGTGGTCTGGTACGGGGGCCTGCAGGCCGAGATCGGCGGGCTCACCATCGGTGGCATCCAGGCCTTCATCTCGTACATCACGTTCATGATGTGGCCGATACAGGATATGGCGCGGGTCTACGCCGAGATGCAGCACGCCATCGCCTCGGCCGAGCGGGTCTTCTCGCTCATCGACGCCGTGCCCGAGGTGGCCGACCGGCCGGGCGCGGTCGATCCGGGCACCATCCGGGGCGACATCGTCTTCGATCACGTGGATTTCTGGTACGAGGAGGACAAGCCGGTGTTGCAGGACTTCTGCCTGACGGTGCGGCGGGGCGAGACCATCGCCCTGGTCGGGCCGACAGGCGGGGGCAAATCGACCATCGTCAACCTGGTCTGTCGCTTCTACGAGCCGAAGCAGGGCGTCATTCGCTTCGGCGGGCGCGATTACACCGAGTTGAGCCTGCACGCGATCCAGTCCCGTATCGGCGTGGTGTTGCAGACGCCGCACCTCTTCTCCGGCACGATCCGGGAGAACATCCGTTACGGCCGGTTGGAGGCGAGCGACGAGGAGATCGAGGAGGTGGCCAGGTTGGCCGGCGCTCACGATTTCATCGTCACGCTGGACAAGGGGTACGACGAGGACGTCGGCGAGGGCGGCGGGTTGCTCTCGGTCGGCCAGAAGCAACTGGTCAGCCTGGCGCGCGCGGTTTTAGCCCGGCCGGAGATCTTCATCATGGACGAGGCGACCAGTTCGGTAGACACGCTGACCGAGGCGTTGATCCAGCGGGGCATGGACGAGCTGATGAAGGACCGGACCAGTTTCGTCATCGCCCACCGGCTCTCGACCATCAAGCGGGCCGACCGGATCGTCGTCATCGAGGACGGGCGGATCGCCGAGACGGGCACCCACGCCGAGCTGCTGCGCCAGGAGGGCCACTACTACCGCCTGTACACGAAGCAGTTCCGCCACGAGCGGGAACAGACGTACGACGTGTTCAAGTCGCTCCACCCAGAGGGGGTGGCAGCGTAGAAGGAGTATCCATGACTGACGAAGAGCAAGTGATCATCACCAGCACCCGAAATCGACGCATCGTGGCGGCGCGGAAGTTGGACCGGCGCAAGTATCGCCACCGGCAGGGACGGTTCCTGGTCGAGGGGTTGCAGCTTTTGCACATGGCGCTGGATGCCCGGGCGCGGCCCATCGAGGTGTTCTACTGCGAGTCGCTCTTCGTCGGCACCCAGGCGGAGGCGCTGCTGGCGCGCTTCGGCCAGACGGAGGCGGAGCCGGTGCCGGTCTCGGACTACGTGATGGACGCCCTGTCGGAGCGGGAGAACGCCCAGGGGATCGTGGCGACGTTCGCCCTGTGCGACGTGCCGCTGGCGCAGTTGGAACTGGCCCAGGGGCTGCTCCTCGTCCTGGACCAGCTGCAGGACCCGGGCAACGTGGGCACGCTGATCCGCACCGCCGACGCGGTGGGGGCCGAGGGCGTGATCCTGATCGAGCCCTGCGCCGACGTCTTCGATCCCAAGGTGGTGCGCGCCAGCATGGGCTCTTTGTTCAATCTGCCCATCGCGCGGGCGACGGAGGCGGATGACGTATTCGCCCGCTTGCGCGAGAGTGGGTTGCGGGCGATCGGGGCGGACGTATACCTGGGCATCGACTGGGGGGAGGGACTGTGGAAGGGCGGCGTGGCGCTGGTGCTGGGGAACGAGGCCCGGGGGCTCTCGGGTGACGTGCGCGGCCACCTGGACGGCTGGGCCAAGCTGCCGATGGTGGGCGGCGCAGAATCGCTCAACGTGGCGGTGGCGGGTGGGGTTTTGATGTATGCGTGGTTGCGGGCGAATTTCACTTGATGGTGAAACGGTTGCTCCTGGGCACGCGGAATCCGGAAAAGGAGACGCTCTTCCGAGTGCTGTTCGAAGAGCTGCCTATCGAAGTCGTCAGCCTGGACGACCTGGGCATTGACGTGGCCGTGCGCGAGGACGGGCTGACGCCGGAGGCGAACGCGGAGAAGAAGGCGTGGGCCTATTTCGCCGCGTCGGGCGTCCCCACCCTGGCGGTCGATGCCGGGCTGACCATCGAGGATTTTCCCCCGGAGAAACAGCCCGACGTGCGCGTCAATCGCATCAGTCGCATCAGTCGCGTGAACGGTGGACAGAGCGCGAGCGACCGCGAGCTGCTGGATCATTACGCGCGGGAACTGGCCGCGGTGGGGGGGAAAAGCGTCGGGCGCTGGCACGTGGCGCTGGCCCTGGCGGTCGCTGCCGACCGGGTCATTTCGCGGAGTTACGTGATGGAGACGGTACTGACGTCCCAAGCCAGCGAGGTACTGCTCCCCGGCGCGCCTTTGAGTTCGTTGATGATCGACCGGGCGACGGGGCGGTACTTTTCCGAGCTGGCCCCCTGGGAGCGTCCGGATGCCGGGGAGATCTTCCGGTTCGTGGCGCGACACGTCGACGTGTTGTGAAAGATACTCGTGAGATTCGCAATTTCGTGTCATTCGTGATAAGGATTCGCTACCGTACACTTTTTATTTTGCCACGAATCCTTCGACTACGCTCAGGACAAGTTTGCACGAATTAACACTGACTCTACTGAAAAAAGGTCATCTTAGCACAGAGCCACCGAGAACACGGAGAAAAATTGAGGTACGCATTTTCACAGATTCACACAGATTGAGGTCATCAAGCAGGTCTTACTTGGCACTCGATGGAAAAATCTGTGCAATCTGTGTCGATCTGTGTCCCATAGTTCAATCACCTGAACGCTTACGAGATTTGCTTTGTGCAAAAGTGTCCGGCAGTGAAGATCATGAAAGGAAAAGGCCATGCTTCAAGTCGAGGAGAGGTCTTGGAACGAGTTCTGGGCCGAGTATTGGCGGATCGAGCAGCGCCACCGCATCCCCGGCATCTTCGCGTGGGATCGTCAGTTGGTCAATTTCGTTGAGCACGTGTGTGAGCTTTCACCGGGGCAGCGGATTCTCGACCTGGGCTGTGGCGGTGGGGACCAGGCGAAGGTGTTCGCGCAGAAAGGGTACGAGGTGGTCGGCGTCGACATCGCGCCGTCGCTGATCGCGTATGCCCGGGAGCAGTTCGAGCGCGAGGGCTTGGCGGGGACGTTCGTCGTCGGCGATATGCGAGACATAGGGGCCATTGACGACACGGACGCCGGGCCCTTTCCCGATTCATTCGACGCCTGCGTGTTGTTGAGCGGGACGTTCGGGTTCTTTGGCGAAGAGGAAGATCGGGAGATCCTGCGCGCCATCCGGCGGACGCTCAAGGATGGCGGGCGGGTGTTCGTCAATTTCCTGGTGCCCAAAGAGTTCAACGGGCGCGAGAAGACCTGGTCGGAGACGGACGATGGCTGGAACCTGCGCGAGACTTGCTTCGACGCCGAGACCAGCACCTACCACTCGCGCACGTTCATCGTCCGTAAGGACGGCGTGATCATCAAGCCTCGGCCGGAACCGGGATACCACGCCGAGGAGACGATCCGCTGTTACACGATCCCCGAGATGCAGAAGATGCTCGTGGTGGCCGATTTGCGCTACGTCGCCAGTTACTCGTCGCGCCGGTTGGCGCTGCCGCCACAACCGTTGGCGCCGGACACAGCGCGCAACGTCGTCGTGGCTGAGCGATGAGGTCTGGGTTATTTTACCAGGAGGCTAGATGTCGATGAAAGAACGTTTGTCGTCACAGTCGCGTGCATTGGGAGACGGCCTGGTCCTGCGCCGGGCGACGCCGGACGACGCCCAGGCGCTGGTCGATTTCAACGCCACGCTCCACCGCGAGCGGGGTTCCCAGGAACCAAACGCACATATCGGGGCCTGGACCCGGGATTTGACGTCGGGCGAGCACCCCACGTGCGGCGTCGAGGATTTCACCCTGGTGGAGGACACGCACACGGGCGAGATCGTCTCTTCTCTCAACCTGATCTCGCAGACCTGGGCCTACGAGGGCATTCCCTTCCCGGTCGGCCGGCCGGAGTTGGTGGGCACGCATCCGGATTACCGCCGCCGGGGGCTGGTGCGCGCCCAGTTCGAGATGATTCACCGGTGGAGCGAGGAGCGGGGGGAGATGGTGCAAGCCATCACCGGCATCCCGTGGTATTACCGCCAGTTCGGGTACGAGATGACGATGACGCTGGGCGGCGGGCGGACCGGTTACAAACCGAACGTCCCGCAATTGAAACAAGGCGAAGATGAACGCTATAGCGTCCGTCCGGCGACCGCGTCTGACCTGGCGTTCATCGCCGAGCTGTACGAGCGCGCTGCCCAACGCCAGCCGGTGTACTGCATCCGCGACGTGGTCTAGTGGCGTTACGAGTTGGACGGGCGCGAGGCCCAGAACGTCAACCGACGCCAACTGTGTGTCGTGGAGACGGCCGAGGAGGAGCCAGTCGGCTACGTGCTCCATCCCGCTTCCCTGTGGGGCACGAGCATGGCGCTCACGGGCTACGAGTTGAAGCCCGGGGTCTCGTGGCTGGCGGTGACGCCGAGCGTCATCCGCTACCTGTGGGCCATCGGGGCGGAGTATGCCACCCGCGACGAGAAGGACAAGGAACGGGAGACATTCCGGTTCGAGCTGGGTGCCGAGCACCTGGTCTATGCCCCGTTCATCGACCGGCTGCCCCGGTTAGAGACGTCGTACGCCTGGTATCTCCGGGTGTCCGATTTGCCCGGTTTCGTGCGGCACATCGGCCCGGCGTTGGAGCGACGGCTGGCGGATTCGGTCGCCGTGGGCCACACCGGCACGCTCAAGATCAGCCTCTATCGCGCCGGCCTGCAGCTGGCGTTCGAGCAAGGGCGGCTGACCGAGGTCACGGCCTGGACACCCACACCGGAAGATGAGGGAATGGCCGCTTTCCCGGATTTGACCTTCCTCCAACTCCTGTTCGGTTATCGCACCGTGGAGGCGTTGGAGACGGCCTTTGTCGACTGCTGGATATCCGACGAGCACCAGGAGATGCGCGCACTGTTGAACGTGTTGTTTCCCAGGCGTCCTTCCGACGTTTGGCCGGTCGATTGATCGCGCGTTACTTGCACGCTCCAGGTTCAGTTTGAGTAGCTTTGCTAAATGATTGTTTGATTTCACTGACTGACCAAGGAGCGCACATGATCGTCATCATCAACGGTCCCTGTGGCATTGGGAAGACGTCGGTCGCGTGGGAGCTGCGCGAGGCGGTGGTGTTGGCGGCCTACGATCCCGCCTGGCCCGAGCGGTACGCGGCCGAGTGGGACCAGATCGAACGGGTCCTGGGTGACCTGGCCCTGGCCGATCACCTGGATTTCCGGGACGCGCTGCGCGCCGATGCAGAACTGCGGCAGCAGTACCAGGCGTTGAAGCAGACGTTATCGGAGCAATACCGGCACGAGCGGGCCAGGTACAGCGAGAGCAAAAGTGCGTTTGTCGAGGAGGCACTGGCCCGGTGGCGTGGGAGAAAAAATCAAAAGTAATGGAGGCTTTATCGTGGAACGGATTTGTGTGTTTTGTGGATCGAGCCCGGGCGCGCGCCCGGCGTACAGGCGGGCGGCGAAGCAGATGGGACAGGCGCTGGCCGATCGGGGGATCACGCTGGTCTACGGGGGTGGGAGCGTCGGCATGATGGGCTACGTGGCCCAGGCGATCATCGAAGCCGGCGGTGACGTCATCGGCGTCATTCCCCGCGCGATCCTGGAGATGGAGGTGGCGTTCACCGATCTGTCCGATCTGCGCGTGGTGGGCTCAATGCACGAGCGCAAGGCGTTGATGGCCGAGTTGGCCGATGGGTTCATCGCCCTGCCGGGTGGCCTGGGGACGCTGGAGGAGTTCTTCGAGGTGCTGACCTGGGCGCAGTTGGGGATACACCACAAGCCCTGCGGGTTTTTGAACGTGGATGGCTATTACGACCGCCTGGTGGATTTCCTGGATCACATGGTCGAGCAACGCTTCGTCGAATCGGTGCACCGGGGTATGGTGTTGATGGATCAGGATCCAGAACGACTGCTCCGACTTTTCGAAACCTACCAGCCGGCGGCGGTCGACAAGGCGGCCTGGATCCTGGCGCTGAAGGCCGAGACGGTGTAAAAATGGATGACGGTGGAGACTTAGACTAAAATAGGGGAATTCCGAGATGGGAAATGATGAGAAGCAAGCCATTCGACAGGTGATCGAGCGGGCCTACATTGAGGGCATCCATGGGACGCAGGACGAGCAGACGGTCCGGAGCGGGTTCCACGAGGATTTCTCCATGCTGGTCCACTGCGACGATGGTTTCGACGAGATGGGCGTGGACGAGTGGCTGGACAGGCTGGAGACGATGAAAGCCGAGAACCCCGAGATGTGGAGCGCAGAGACGACCTATACCTTCGAGTTGATTGACGTCGAGGGATACGCTGCCTTGGCCAAGCTGGACGTCTACAAGGGAACGGTCCACTTTTCCAAGGATTACATGCTGCTGTACAGGTTCGAGACGGGTTGGCGGATCGTGTCCAAGATATTCTCGATTCCAGGTTGAGGGAGGTGTCTTGATGAAGATTTTGGCCCTGGAGAGAGAGGTCTCGACCCCGGCTTTTCCCGCCTGTTCGGCGACGAGACGTAAGGGGCGTCGTCTGCTCTTTCCCTCATTTCAGGTATAATGGTAGGATAAGAGTCGGCTGGTATGCCGGTGGGGATGTATTCAACAGTAACGAGGAGGTAACAAGTGCTTGGAAAAGACCGACTAGACGCAATTGCCGAATATGTTTTGGCCCTCTCGAGCGCCGATCAACGTGAGGTGTTGGTATGGAGCAATGATAGACACCTGACCCGCTTCGCGGTCAATACCATTCACCAGAATGTTTCCGAGACGAACGCGACGGTGCGGGTCCGGGTCGTGTGTGGCCAGGCGCCGCATGCCAAAATCGGGGTCGCCTCGGGCAATGATCTGAGCGAAGAAGGGCTCAAAAAGATCGTCGAGGCAGCCGAGACGGTGGCTCGCTTTCAACAGGAAAACCCCGATTTTAACACGCTACCTGAACCTCAGCCTGTGCAGGAGGCGCACGCTTACGTCGAGGCGACGGCCGCTTACACGCCGGAGGAACGGGCGCAGGGGGTGCGAGCGATATGTACGCTGTCCCGGGAGCACGACCTGGAGGCGGCGGGCGCGTTCTCGACGATGGTGGAGAAACTGCTGGTCGCCAATTCCCTGGGCGTATCGGCCTATCGCTGCAACACCGTGGCCCACTTGACGAGTGTCGTGATGGGTCCGGATAGCTCTGGCTACGGCGCAGCGACAGCGATGGACGTATCCCAGATCGATCCCCAGGCCGTGGGTCAGGCAGCCGTGGACAAGGCGCTCCGCAGCCGCGAGCCGGCCGATATGGAGCCCGGCGCGTACACCGTCATCCTGGAACCAGCGGCCGTGGCCGACATGCTGTTCACACTCGGCTATCTGGGCCTGGGGGCGCTGGCCATGCAGGAGGGACGCAGTTTTATGTGTGGGCGCCTGGGCGAGCAGATCACCGGCGAAAACATCACCATCTGGGACGACGGCCTTGATCCCCGGGGCCTGGTCATTCCCTTTGACTTTGAGGGCGTGCCCAAGCAGCGCGTGTCTCTCATCGAGAACGGTGTCGCCCGGGGTGTGGTCTACGATTCCTTCACTGCCGGGCGCGAGGAGGGCAAGTCATCGACAGGTCACAGCCTGCCCGCTCCCAATACCTTCGGCCCGCTCCCGGTGAATCTATTTATGGCCCCGGGTCAGGCCAGTCGGGATGAGATGCTGGCCTCCACCGAGCGCGGTATCTGGGTGACCCGCTTTCACTACACCAACCCCGTCCATCCGGTCAAGACCGTCCTCACCGGCATGACGCGCGATGGGACGTTCCTGATCGAGAATGGGCAGATCACGCGCCCCCTCAAAAATCTGCGCTTCACCCAGAGCATCCTCGAGGCCTTAGCCCACGTCGAGATGCTCAGCTCGGAACTGACGCTGATCAAGTCCGGTTGGGGGAATTTTGCCGAATGCGTGCCAGCGGCAAAAATTAACGGCTTTCAATTTACGGGTACGACCGAGTTTTAGAAGGGGGATGACCATGCGAGAACTGACAGACCGCGCTTTAAATCTGGCCCAGGTCAAGGGGGCCACGTACGCAGATGTCCGGATCGTGAACCGCGAGGTGCAGGACATCAGCGTCAAGAACGGGATCGTGCAGGAGATGGAACTGGATAGCACGCAAGGCTTTGGCGTGCGCGTGATCGCCGATGGCGCGTGGGGCTTTGCCAGCAGCCATACCCTCGCCCCGGCAGAGGTAGATCGTGTCACGGCTTTGGCAGTCCAGGTGGCCCGGGCCAGTGCGCTGACCAAGACCAGGGACGTCGACCTGGGCCCTCCCGAGGTACACGTCGACGTTTACCGCACGTCGATTGAGATTGACCCGTTCAGCGTGCCGCTGAACGACAAGGTCTCGCTGCTGTTGGCGGCTGATCGAGAGGCCCGCTCGGCCAAGGGTGTGGCGGTCGCCGAATCGAGCCTGACCTTTATCCGCGAACGCAAGACCTTTGCCAGCAGCGAGGGCAGCTACATCGAGCAGGAGATCGTCGAAAGCGGCCTGGGCCTGGTCGCGCTAGCCGTGTCCGAGGGTGAGGTACAGCAGCGTTCCTATCCGAACTCCTTTGGCCGCCATCAGGGAACGGCGGGTTACGAATTCATCCAGCAGTGGGACCTGGTCGGCAACGCCCGGCGTATGGGCGAGGAAGCAGTGGCGCTCCTGGGCGCGCCGCAGTGCCCCGCCGGCGCCACCACCCTGATCCTGGATGGCCCCCAACTGGCCCTGCAGATCCACGAGTCGTGCGGTCATCCCATCGAGTTGGACCGGGTATTTGGCACCGAGGCCGCCTATGCCGGCACCAGCTTTCTCACGCCAGAGAAGTACGGTACGTTCCGCTACGGCGCGGACATCGTCCACATCACCGCCAACGCGGTGACGCCCACCGGCCTGGGTACCTTTGGTTACGACGACGAGGGGGTACCGGCCCAGACGACGGACATCGTGAAGGATGGGATGTTCGTGGGCTATCTCACGTCGCGGGAGACGGCCAGCCAATTGCACCGCATCCACCCTGGGGCCCCTGCCCGCAGCAATGGCTGTATGCGCGCCGATGGCTGGAACCGCATCCCCCTGATCCGCATGACCAACGTCAGCCTACAGCCCGGCGAGTGGGCGCTGGACGATCTGATCGCCGATACCGATGACGGGGTCTACATGATCACCAACAAGAGCTGGTCCATCGACGACAGGCGGCTGAATTTCCAGTTTGGCACCGAGCTGGCTTACGAGATCAAGAACGGTAAACTGGGACAGATGTTCAAGAACGCCACGTACACCGGCATCACGCCCCAGTTCTGGGCCAACTGTGATGCTATCTGCGACGCCGATCACTGGCACGTGTGGGGCACGTCCAACTGCGGCAAAGGACAACCTGGCCAGGTAGCCCACACCGGCCACGGGACTGCCCCCGCTCGCTTCCGCAACGTGCAGGTCGGGATCATGAAGTAGGCCGTGAAGCGGGCGTGGCGGGGGGCGTCGCAAACTGCGGCGCCTGTGACGAATACGCCCGCGAGGACGGGGGATGTGAGAAGATCGAGGGCTTCTTCCAGTTCGCACCGGACGCGCGGGCGGTCCTGGACACGTTCAGGGGGTAGTATCGGTATCAACGTGGTCACTGGTCTGATCGAGGTCTTGATATTGGGTGTGACGATCGCCATTATCTATACGGTCTGAGGGTATCATCTCAATAACCGGGGGAGGTGTTAATTCTCCGCTCGTGCAATAAAGCGTAAGACGCAAAACTAAGGAACTCTTTACGTTTTGCGTCTTACGCTTTTACGCGCCAGCAGGTCCAAGCATACCGAGTCACACATTAGATGTATCTTCTCAATAAGTTGGGGAGCTGTGGCCGGTCTCCCGACCGAGCCACAGCGGGCACGGTCAGGAGACCGGCCCGAGCGAGTTTGCCCCGGTTTATTGAGATGATACCATTAGATGATGATTGGCACAGGGAAGCGGATTCCAAACCTACGGGGGGTTAGAGATACAAGCGACGTATAGAAATTGACTTTTTGTTTTCTCCCCGGTAAAATGAAAGTGGGCGTTTCATTACCCGAATCTCTGGATCACGAATGTCACGAATGGACAAATAACACCAGTAGTTACGCACTTGGACAGGATTAACAGGATGAACAAGATTAAAACAGCTCTTTTTTATCCTGTAAATCTTGTAAATCCTGTCAAAAGTAGACGAACCGCGTAACTACTGAACCCGAAAAATCTAAAATTCGTGTAATTCGTGGCGAAAAATTGACCGCTTGCTAAGTCGAGTAGGCGAACTGCCAGAGAGCTAAATGTGGAGTGTGTGCGGGCGGCAAAGCCGCCCGCACACACTCCATCTTCCCCTAATTATTGAGAAGATACGTTTTATAATTCGGCAATGGCACATGAGACTTCCGAAGTCTTCAACAGGTTCATTTATCGATTGAGTCCTTATGAAAGCTGACTTTCGCGTGTTTCCAGGTCACTTTCTAGACTTCGGAAGTCTGGGTTGGCAAATATGCCATTGTCAAGATAAGCGGGGCTATTTATGAGTGAAGAGCGCAAGATTCTCATCGTGGATGGTGACGTCGCTTTTTCCACAATTCTCAAGGAAGGCCTGGAACAAGAGGCGAGATACCAGACGATTGTAACCAGCAGCGCTCGTGAAGCGTTGGCTATGCTGGAAAATACGCCTTTCGATCTGGTCATTGTCGATCTGGGGTTAGATGATCCTGATGGCGGGACGTTTGCCCTCGATCTTCGCAAACAGCATCCTGATCTGAATTTGATGTTGATACCGATGATGGGCGAGGCGCTTCCTGCGGAATTATCCGACTTAGACGTACAGGGGATTTTGACCAAGCCATTTTTCTTTCCCGAGTTGCCCGGACTGATTGGCAGAGCGATGGGGGAGGAGATTGCCCATGATGCGCCGGTTGAAGATCTGGCGCCTGCTTCGATCGCCGACACACCGCTTGTCTCTGAAGCGCCGGAGAAGGAAGCCCTGGATTGGGGCGAAATTTCCGCGAGGGCTGAGACGCCGCCGGCCAAACAGCCAGCGGTGTTGGGCGAGGCTGAGGATGAGGGCGAGGACGAGGACGAGGACGAACGCCTGCGTGAAGTCAAAGACGGCATATCAGAACAGAATATGCACAAGATCGTACAGGCGATGAATGGACTGGCGCAAGACATCAACGCCGACGCCGTTATTTTGACGTGTGCTAATGCGTTGATCGCCCACGCGGGTCTATTGACACTCCAGGGCGCTCGTGATTTGGCCCAGGTGGTGGGTGAGAATTGGTGTACCTCTTTGCGCATCGCCGAAATTCTCGGGCAAAAGCAAAGTCATTTTGAACAGAGCATTGACGGCGGCGCCCATCTATTCTATTCGTTCGCGGTGCTCGACGACATCGTGCTTTCAACAGCCCTTAGCGCCAGCGTTCCCCTGGGTATGATTCGTCACAGTACCCGGTCGACAGCGGCCAAACTGAAACGCCTGATCGAAGTCCGTTTTTGGTAAGAGAGGGACGGGAGCAGTGTCTCGTTGCTATTTTCCGGGAGATACGATCAAGTTTCACGGCACGAGAGTCTTTTGTTTCGGAGAATGCCGTTTCGTTAGATGACTGACAGGGTGGACTGATGTCCACCCTGTTTGATTTTTTGATTTATTAAGACTTCAGACCTGAGGGAGTGGAGATCTAGCGGAGGATCATTGTCATGGGAATGTCCAGCGCGAGACGTAAGCGAAAGCGCCAGATCAGGTTTGAACACGTCATCAACGTCGGGATCCAGGTTACAGACATGATCCAGGATCGGGACGGATTCCTGTGGTTTGGGGGAACCGGGGGCATTGTCCGCTATGATGGTTACGAGCTGAAATTTTACAGGAAAGGCCCAGACGCGCTTTCTGGTACCTCGGTGAACGCCCTGCTGGAAGATGTGAACGGCGATCTGTGGATTGGCACCGATAGGGGATTGACCAAGTTCGATCGAGAAGCGAACGTGTTTGTCCACTATCGACACGATCCCCAGAACCCAGACAGTTTGGGCGGCGATTACGTTCAAGCACTCATGGAGAGTCGGGATGGCACGTTGTGGGTGGGCGTTATAGGCGGGCTCTACCGCGTCGATCGAGAGCGAGAAGTATTTAGGGCATACACGCACGATCCGGGCGATGCCTCTAGCTTAAGCGATAACTTTATCCAGACCATCGTCGAAGATCGAGAGGGTTGGTTGTGGATTGGAACGCAAAGAGGAGGGCTGGAGCGCCTGGATCCCCGGACAGGCGTATTTACCCATTTTTCTCCCCGGGCCGGGACGTCCGCTGCGCCAAGTGGCCATCACATTACTGCCATCGCCGAAGATGGGGAGGGTTTACTCTGGATTGGCACGGCCAATAGTGGTTTACACGCTTTCGACAGAGAGACGGGGATTTTTACTCACTATCGCTACGATCCTCACGACCCGAGCAGTCTAAGCGATGATTCCGTCGTCCACATCTACGAAGATCGGGAGGGGCGGCTTTGGATCGGATGTTTTCAGGGCGGGATCAATCGCTTCGACCGGGAGAGCGGGACGTTTGTCCGCCACCAGTATGATTCCCGTGATCCCCACAGCCTGGCTGCCGGTGCCGTGAAACGAATTCACCAGGGGCCGTCGGACATCTTGTGGGTCGCTTTGATGACAGGCCAGATCGATAAGTATGATTGCTGGTATAAGCCGTTTATCCTTTACCAACATGACGCGTACGTACCGGGGAGTCTGAGTTCCAACGTGGTGTTGCCCATCTACGAGGATCGACGGGGCACGGTCTGGATCGGGACCGGAACCGGCGGGTTGAACAGATTCAATCGAGAGACAGAAACCTTCACCTGTTATACAACTGAGCCGGATGACCCCCAAAGTTTGCCCTCGCCGTTTGTCACCGCCATCTTCGAGGACAGTTCTGGCACGTTTTGGGTTGCGACCAGCGACAGTTCGCAAGCCGTCCTAAACCTGTTCGATCGGGATGCGGAAGTGTGCGCCCGGCGCTATCGGCACGACCCTGACGATGAAGGGAGTTTGATTTCGGCCCGGTCGATCCGCTGTATCATCGAGGACCGGGATGATCCCAATATCCTGTGGCTGGCGGCGCCTGGCGGCGGGTTGGAAAAATTTGATAAGAAGGCGGAGCGTTTCGAACACTACCTGCCCCCCACTGAGTCGAGCGATGATCTGGCTCGTAAAGCGGTCTGGCAAATTCACGAGGATGAAGATGGATTTATCTGGATTGTCAACCTCAATCCCGATAGCAGTGGTCTGATGCGCTTTGATAAAAAATCTGAAACGTTCCGCCCGTATGCTCAAGATTCCGACAGCATCTCAGACATCGCGCACGCGATTTTCGAGGACTCGGCGGGCCATCTATGGCTGGGAACGGATCATGGGGTCAACCGTTTCGATCGTGAGACTGGAACGTTCACTCGTTATACGACAGCGGACGGTCTCCCGGACAATTTGGTCTATGGTATTCAAGAGGACGACGAAGGCTTTCTTTGGATCAGCACCAACAACGGTCTGGTCAAGTTTGATCCCGGGACAGAGACGTTTACGACCTACGGCCAGAAAGATGGCCTGCAGGGAGATGCGTTTTTCTATTCGGCGTGCGCCAAAACTCGGGATGGGGAACTCTGGTTTGGCGGGATGAATGGCGTGAACCGATTTTTCCCTCGAGACATCGTCGATAATCCCCACGCGCCGTCGGTCGTGTTGATCTCGATCAAGCAGGACGGGAAAGAGGTGGACTTTGGCAAGGATGCCAGCCGGTTGCGGGAGATCACGTTGGGATGGCGAAACAATTATTTCGAATTCGAGTTTGTCGCCCTTGACTACACCCAACCGGAGAACAACCAGTACGCATATCTGTTAGAGGGATTTGACGCCGACTGGTATTACGCCGGGCATAGACGTTTCGGTCGATATTCCAATCTGCCGGGAGGCGATTATGTCCTGCGCTTGAAAGGCTCCAATAACGATGGGGTGTGGAATGAGACCGGCATCGCCATCGACGTCCACGTCGTTCCCCCGCTTTGGCAGACGGTGTTGCGTGAGAGCGAGGAGCGGTTCCGCTCATTGGTCGAGACGTCGAGCGATTGGATCTGGGAGGTGAACGACGAGTTCACGTTCACCTACGCCAGCCCGAAAGTGCGCGACATCCTCGGTTACGAGCCAGCTCAAGTCGTGGGCAGACGTATCTTTGAATGGATGACGGACGATGAGGCTCAACAGGCACGGGACGTGTTGGATCGATTGGCGCAATTGCAACAACCCATCACCGGATTGGAAGGCGTTTTTCGCCGCCGGGACGGTGAAATGATCGTCCTCGAGATGAAAGGCGTGCCCATCCTGGACGATGATGGCCTGTTGCTGGGATATCGGGGGATCAACCGGGATATTACCAGGCGCAAACGGGCTGAAGAAGAGATCCGGCAGTTGAACGAACGGTTGGAACAGCGGGTTCGAGAACGCACAGCGCAGTTGGAAGCGACGAACAAGGAACTGCAAGCCTTCGCCTACTCGGTTTCTCACGACCTCCGCGCGCCATTGCGTCACGTCAAAGGTTTTGCCCGGCTCTTGCAAGAGCGTGAAGTGGAAGGTCTCGATCAGACTTCAGCACGTTATTTGAACATCATTATCGAATCATCCGAGAAGATGGAAGGTTTGATCAATGGACTCCTGACGTTTTCCCGTACCGGTCGAGCTGAGATGCAAATCCAACCGGTTGAATTGAGCAAGCTGGTCAGAGAGGCGTGTTCCGAACTGGCCCCCGAGATCGAAGGGCGAGAAGTCATCTGGGAGATCGGCCCGTTGCCGCTCGTGTTGGGAGATCCGATCCTGTTACGACAGGTGTGGATCAACCTTATCTCCAATGCGCTCAAATTTACCGCGCCGCGCAAGCGGGCCAGGATAGAGGTTGGGACGGAGCAGATAGATCAGAGGAATGGCGAGGTGACGCTCTTTGTCCGCGATAACGGCGTCGGTTTCGATCCCCGGCACCGGCAGAAGTTATTTGGTGTTTTCCAACGCCTGCATTCTGCCAACGAGTTCGAGGGGTCTGGGATTGGTCTGGCGACGGTACGCCGCATCGTCCATCGACACGGAGGCCGGGTGTGGGCGGAGGGGGAACAGGGCCAGGGCGCGACGTTTTATTTTACGTTGAGAGAAGCCAAAGACGATTGAGTTCAAGTGAGCTTGAAGTGAGCTTGCAATCCCCGATGAATACCTGCATTTGGGCACACGCAAACGTTGGGGGAGTAGAGTTCCCAACCACGGATTTGCACGGATTAACGATGGAAAAATCGTAACTGCTCAGGCCAGTCCCTTGCTGCGATGGAGAGTGGGGCCCCCACCCATCCGCTGCAAACGGACGGTAGGCTGAGTAGTTACGAAAAATCAATGAAATTCGTGTCATCCGCGGTAAATTCGAGGAAGCTTTTGAGGTGAATTGTAGCAATGTCACACGTGTTGAATCTGCTATTTCTGGAAGATGACGTTTACGATGCCGAGTTAGCCATCAGTGAATTGGAGAGAGCCGGATATACGTGCCGGTGGGAACGGGTGGAGGCGCGGGAGGGATTCCTCGCGGCTCTCGAGACCCCGGATTACGATTTGATTTTGGCCGATTATAACTTGCCCGCTTTTGATGGCCTGACGGCATTGGCCTTGCTCCGAGAGCGAGATCTGGACATTCCTTTCGTTCTGGTCTCTGGCGTGCTGGGCGAAGAGACGGCCATCGAGAGCCTGAAATCGGGAGCGACCGATTACGTGTTGAAGGACCGTCTTTCGCGCCTGGGGCCGGTAGTGAAGCGGGCGTTGCAAGAGAAAGAAGAACAGGCGCAGCGGAAGCTGGCGGAACAGGCGCTGCGGGCCTCGGAAGCCAAGTATCGCACCCTTTTCAATCATAGCGCTGACCCTATTTTCATTCTAAGACGCGACACCTACCAGTTCTTGGATTGCAACCTCGCCGCCCTGGCGCTTTATGGGTATACGCTCGATGAATTTCGGTCGATGACGGTACACCAGTTGCATCCCCCAGACGAGTTGAAGGACTTGAAGAGGAACCACGTTGACCTGGCGGCTAAACCCACTCGACACGACACGCACGTGACGCGGGAGGGTCGTCGTCTGTCGGTCGAGACCCACTCGGCGGCCTTCGAATACGAAGGACAGGCGGCCTGGATCAGTATCGTGCGCGACGTCACGTCCCGGGTGAAGGCGGCGGAAGAGATTCGCCGTCGGAACCGGGAATTGACGTTGTTGAATCGCGTCATCTCGGCGGCGACCTCCTCACTGGACGTTACACATATCCTGGAGGTCGCCTGTCGGGAGTTGGCCCTGACCCTCGATTTGCCCCAGGCGGCAGCGGCTTTATTGGACGCCAAACAGACCCAGTCCACCGTCGTGGCCGAATATCTGGAACCCGGACGCCCCAGTGCGTTGGGCAATCGGATCCCCGTCGCCGACAACCCTTCGTTGACCTACGTGCTGACTCACAAACTGCCTTTGAGGATTGCCAATGCCCAGGAGGACGAACGCTTGGCACCGATCCGCGAATTGATGCGCAACCGAGGCACAGTTTCCATACTCATCGCGCCGGTCATCGTGCGCGACCAGGTCATCGGGACACTTGGATTGGATGCAGTCGAACCCCGCTCGTTCAGTGATGAGGAGATCGCGTTGGCCCAAAGTGTTGCCATGGCGACCGGTCAGGCTTTCGAGACGGCCCGCCTGCACCAGGAACTCCAACATCACGCCGAGGAATTGAGCAAAGCCCTGCAAAAACTCCAGGAATTGGATCATCTCAAGAGCGAGTTCATCCAGAACGTATCTCACGAATTGCGGACGCCCCTGGCCATTGCCCGGGGATACGCTGAGTTGCTCGACCAGGGTGAGTTGGGTGATCTGCGACCGGAGCAGGAAAAACCCATCGCCATTATCGCCCGTCGCATTGTCATGTTGAGCCGCCTGGTGGATGACATTAACACGATCTTGGAACTTGAGACCCAGGAACTACATAAAGAGCCGGTCGACCTGGTCGAGTTGGTCAATGACGTGTTGACCGAGTTCAAGGTGACCGCCAAAAATCACGATTTGACGTTGACCGGCGACGTTCAGCCCGATTTGCCGTGTATCCGGGGCGATCCCGTTCACCTGCGGCGGGTCTTGGACAATCTATTGGGGAATGCGATCAAGTTTACGCCGGCCGGCGGGCGTATCACGGTCTGCCTGGAGCGTGACGGGGAAAACGCACTGCTTGAGGTCGCCGATAGTGGGATGGGCATTCCAGAAGATCAATTGGAGCGCATCTTCAATCGCTTTTACCAGGTCGATGGCAGCTTGCGCCGACGCCACGGCGGGACGGGGTTGGGATTGGCGCTCGTCAAGGAGATTGTCGCGGCCCATGGGGGGCGTGTGAGTGTAACGAGTCAAGTGGGAGAGGGAAGCGTTTTTCGCGTGTGTCTCCCGTTCAACGGTGCGGCTTAGAAGGGGTATCAACTTAAGCCGCGACAGCATCGACAGCTAAAGGATCACGGATAGTGCGCGGTCGAGATTGGCGTGGGAGAGGCAAAG
>OMKS01001523.1_pt1 | contig 20484 bp, 14 predicted proteins | sample 1674721 | NCBI WGS metagenome assembly OMKS01 (sample SAMN06264996, study PRJEB25208) | sediment metagenome | isolation source: hot spring sediment | place: USA: California | collected 2014-09-02
CCCCGGAGCCGTCCCCCGGACCATTCCCGGAAGGCGGGTGGGGGTGCGGGTGGGGGTACGTTCCCAACCGGTCCGGACGGCTTGACAGGACGAGGCGTCCGGTTATTCTCAGCGACGATGAGAGATGCTCCGGTTGCCATCAAAGCGAGGAGTTCAGCAGATGCCCCGTATCTTCGACAACATTGAAGAAGAGCTTCTTCCCGCTCTGCGGGACACGCTGAGGGTTTCCGAGCGGGCCGACTTCTGCGTCGGCTACTTCAACCTGCGTGGCTGGAAACGGCTTGATGACCTGGTCGAGAGATGGTCGGGTGAGGATGGCCACCGCTGTCGCCTGCTCGTCGGGATGCACCGCCCGCCCGAAAAGGAGTTGACGGAACTATTCAGCCTGACTGGTGCTGACGAGGAGGCCGACCAGCGGGCGGCCGTGCAACTCAAGAGGCAATTTGCACAAGGTTTCCGCGACCAGCTTTCGGTCGGCGTGCCGACGAACGAGGACGAAGCCGGCCTGCGACGTCTGGCGGCTCAGATCCAGGCAGGAAAACTGCAGGTCAAGCTGTACCTGCGCCACCCGCTGCACGCCAAGCTGTACCTGCTCTTCCGGCCCGACCCCGTGAACCCGTTCACCGGGTTTGTGGGCAGCAGCAACCTGACGCTGTCCGGGCTGTCGAAACAGGGCGAGCTCAATGTTGACGTTCTCGACCACGACGCCTGCGCCAAGCTGGCCGTCTGGTTCGAAGAACGCTGGAACGACCATTGGTGCCTCGACATCTCGGAAGAGCTGGTCCAGATCATCAACGAGTCGTGGGCGCGTGAAGACCTGATTCCGCCCTACCACATCTACATCAAGATGGCCTACCACCTGTCCCAGGAGGCGCGCGCGGGCCTGGCCGAGTTCAAGATGCCGCGCGACTTCGAGGCCACGCTGTTCGAATTCCAGGCCGCCGCCGTCAAGATAGCCGCCCGTCACCTCAACCAGCGCGGCGGCGTACTCATCGGCGACGTGGTCGGGCTGGGCAAGACCCTGATGGCCTGCGCGGTGGCTCGGATATTCGAAGAGGACCCCTACTTCCTCGAAACGCTGGTCATCAGCCCGAAGAACCTCACCGGGATGTGGCAGGAGTACGTCGCCAGACTGCGGTTGCGAGCCAAGGTCGTGTCTCTGAGTACGGCCATCAACGACCTTCCCGACCTGCGACGTTACCGGCTGGTCATCATTGACGAAAGTCACAACCTGCGCAACCGTGAGGGCAAGCGTTACCGGGCGGTGCTGGATTACGTCAGCCGCAACGACAGCAAAGTCATCCTCCTGACCGCGACACCCTACAACAAGACATACCTGGACCTGTCCAGCCAGTTGCGGCTCTTCGTGCCCGAGGACCGCGACCTCGGTATCCGGCCCGAACAGACGTTGCGTGAAACCGGCCAGGTCGAGTTCGAACGCCGGCACCAGTGCGGACTGCGCACGCTGGCCGCGTTCGAGCACAGCGAGTTCCCGGACGACTGGCGCGAACTGATGCGGTTATATCTTGTACGCCGGACGCGGTCTTTCATCAAGGACAACTACGCCGAAACCGACCCGAAGTCGGGACGCAAGTACCTGACCTTCCAGGACGGCAGGAAGGCACCGTTTCCGGACCGGGTGCCCAGGACGCTGAAGTTCAAGGTGGACGAGAAGGACAAGGCCGACCAGTATGCCCGGCTCTACTCGCCCGGCGTCGTTTCCGCCATCAATGCCCTCCACCTGCCGCGGTACGGCCTCGGCAACTATGTTGCCGAGACACCCCGCAAGCCCCCTTCCCCGGCCGAAGCCGAGCAACTCAAGAACCTGTCCCGGGCCGGGAAGCGACTGATGGGCTTTTCCCGCACCAACCTGTTCAAACGACTGGAGAGCTGCGGCGAGGCCTTCGTCCTGTCGGTCCGGCGGCACATCCTGCGCAACTACGTCTACCTGCACGCGGTTGAGAATGGACTGGAACTGCCCATCGGCACCCAGGACCTGGTCGTGCTTGATGACGAGGATATCGAGACCGAGAACGACGAGGGCGCGATGGTCGAGACGGTATCACGCCCGCCGCGAACTGCGGCCGAGTTCCGCCGGCGGGCCGCGGTCATCTACGAAGCCTACCGCAAGCAGGGCGGGAACCGGTTCAAGTGGTTGCGGGCTTCGTTGTTCGACGAAGCACTCAAGTCCGACCTCGCGGCGGACGCGGACCGGCTCATCAAACTGCTCAACGACATCGGTGACTGGGACCCGGGCCGCGACAGCAAACTGGCGGTCCTGCACGACCTGCTGATGCGCAAGCACGGGAAGGAAAAGGTCATCGTCTTCTCGCAGTTCGCGGACACGGTGGACTACCTTGCGGCCGAACTGGCGAAGAAGGGCGTGGACGGGCTGATGGGCGTCACCGGCGCGGCCGAGAACCCGACCGCCATCGCCCACCGGTTCAGCCCGAAGAGCAACGAGAGCCGCGACAAGGTCCCGCCTTCGGATGAGCTTCGGGTCGTGATTGCCACCGACGTGCTGTCCGAAGGCCAGAACCTCCAGGACGCGCACATCGTGGTCAACTTCGACCTGCCCTGGGCGATCATCCGGCTCATCCAGCGCGCGGGCCGCGTGGACCGCATCGGCCAGGAGTCGTGGCAGATACTCTGCTACTCGTTCCTGCCCGCCGACGGGGTAGAACGCATCCTGAGACTGCGGGCCCGCGTGCGCCAGCGCCTGCAGGAGAACGCCGAGGTGGTCGGTTCGGACGAAGCGTTCTTTGGAGACGCCGGCGAGACGCGGCTGGTCAACGACCTGTACAACGAGAAACCGGGGGTCTTCGACGACGAGGACGGCGAGGTTGATCTTGCGTCCTATGCCTGGCAGGTCTGGCACAACGCGGTCAAAGCCGACCCGAAACTGGCGAAGCTGATACCGGCCCTGCCGCCGGTGGTATTCTCGGCGCGCGAGCACTCGCCCACCGGAAACAGACCGGCCGGCGTGCTGGTCTACGCCCGGACGGCCGAGGACAATGATGCCCTCGCCTGGATAGACGGGACCGGCCGGAGCGTCACCGAGTCGCAATACGCCATCCTCAAGGCCGCGGAATGTGCGCCCGACACCCCGGCCCTGCGCCGGGCCGAGAATCATCACGAACTCGTACAGCAGGGTGTCCGGCAGATAGTATCCGATGAGCAGGCCATCGGCGGGCAACTGGGCCGTCCGTCCGGCGCGCGCTCCAAGACCTACGAGCGGCTCAAGCGCTACCAGGCCGAGGTGACCGGCACGATGTTCGATGTCCCGGAGCTCAAGCGTGCGATTGACGATATCTACCGTGCGCCGTTGCGTGAAGCGGCCAAGGACGCGCTCAACCGGCTCCTGCGCACCGGCGCGTCGGACCAGACCCTGGCCGAGCTGGTGATGCATCTGCGCGATGACGACAAGCTCTGCGTGGCGACCGAGGACGTGACGCCGAACGAGCCCAGGCTCATCTGCTCGCTCGGGCTTAGGGCGAAAGGGGAATAGCCGATGGCACTGGACATGGTCCGTGCGCGTGACTGGCTGGCGAAGTCGGCATTGAAGGAACTATTCGTACAGGGTCTGGGGTGGGACCGTTTCCGCGGCAAGGCGATGGATGTCGAGGTGGACGGAATCGGTTTCGCTGTTGAGCCGGTGGCCGAGAAGTGCGGGTTCGCGGTCTTCCTTTGCCGGTCTGCGGGCGGCGCGATTCCGGATTACCCGACCCGGCGCAAGCTCGAAGCGAGAATCAGGAAACTGTACCACGAGCATATCATCGTCTTCACCGACGATATGCAGACCGAGCAGAAATGGCTCTGGGTCCGACGCGAGCCGGGCAAGCCCACGGTCGGCCGCGAGTACACTTACCGGCAAGGTCAGTCCGGCGAAGCCCTGCTCCAGCGGTTGAACGAACTGGCGGTTGAACTCGAAGAAGAGCTCAAGGGCATCACGATTGTTGACATTGCCGGTCGGGTGGCGAAGGGACTGGACCGGGACAAGGTCTCGAAGAAGTTCTACACCCGGTTCAAGGACGAGCACGCGAAGTTCCTGAAGTTTCTGAAGGGCATTCCGGATGAACATCTCCAGCGCTGGTACGCCTCGGTGATGCTCAACCGGCTGATGTTCATCTACTTCATCCAGAAGAAGGGTTTTCTGTCCGGTGATGTTGACTACCTGGGAAGCAAACTCGCCGAGAGCAAACAGCGCGGTCGGGACCGGTTCTACCGTGACTTCCTCTGCCCGCTGTTCTTTGAGGGCTTCGCGAAGAAGGAGGCTGACCGCGAGCCGAAGACACGGAAACTGCTCGGTAAGGTTCCCTACCTGAACGGCGGCATCTTCCAGTTACACCAGATAGAAACCGCCCACGGCCGGGCCATTGAAGTTCCGGACAAGGCGTTCGAGGCCCTGTTCGCGTTCTTCGACGAGTACCGCTGGCATCTCGATGAGCGTCCGCTCAAGGACGACAAAGAAATCAACCCGGATGTCCTCGGCTACATCTTCGAGAAATACATCAACCAGAAGCAGATGGGCGCGTACTACACCAAAGAGGACATTACCGAGTACATCGGACGGAACACGATTGTCCCGCGCCTGCTCGATATTGCCCGGAAGAACTGCAAGGTGGCGTTCGAGGGCGATGGTGCGGTCTGGCGACTACTCCAAGCCGACCCGGACCGGTATATCTTCGAACCGGTCCGCCGCGGCGTTATTGCGGATAGGGGACATGACCCGAATTCGACCTCGAATTCGGGCTCGTGTCCCCGGAACCTGGAGCCCTCGGTTATCCCCGAATCCCGCCTGCCCGACTTCGTGCAGAAAGGCATGCACGACCCCAAAGCCCGGATGTTCGAAAAGCGCTACAACCTCGGGGACGCCGAACTGCTGGATGACAAGGGCAACAAGCTCACCCTGCCGACCGAAACCTGGCGGGAGTATGTCGCTCGCCGACAGCGCTGTCTGGAACTGCGCAAAAAGCTGGCGAAGGGCGAGGTCAGGGATGTTAATGACCTGATAACGTACAACCTTGATATCCGCCAGTTCGCCCAGGATGCTGTCGAAGATGCGGGCCCGGAGCTTCTGCGCGCGGTCTGGCGCGGGCTGAACGGGATGTCGGTGCTCGACCCGACCTGCGGCTCGGGCGCGTTCCTGTTCGCCGCGCTCAACATCCTCGAGCCGCTCTACGTGGCCTGTATCAACCGGATGCGAGTCCTGCTCGGCGACCTCGCGCAATCGGGCAGGAAGCACAGCCCGAAGAAGTACGAAGACTTCCGCAAAGTCCTTGAGCAGGTCGAACAACACCCGAACGAACACTACTTCATCCTCAAGACGATTATCGTCAGCAACCTCTACGGCGTGGACATAATGGAAGAAGCGGTCGAAATCTGCAAGCTCCGGCTGTTTCTCAAGCTGGCCGCGCAGGTTGACCCGGACCCGGCCAAAGACAACTTCGGCATCGAACCCCTGCCGGACATTGATTTCAACATCCGTTGCGGCAATACGCTTGTCGGCTATGCGACCTATGAGCAGGTCGAGCGGGCGGTATCGAGCAAACTTGATTTCGAGGGTGCGATGGAGGCCATCGAGGAGAAAGCACAGGAGGTTGAACGACTAACCGCGAGTTTCCGGTTACAGCAGACCGAGCACGGCGGTGAGGTCACTGCCGAAGATAAAGATATCCTGCGCACAAAGCTGGCCGTATTGGAATCCGAACTCAACCTTCACCTCGCCCGGGAGTACGGCAAGAATCCGAACAAGTCCAGCGAGTTCAAGGCCTGGCTTGACTCCCACAAGCCCTTCCACTGGTTCATCGAGTTCTATGGGATAATGAAGTCCGGCGGTTTCGACGTCATTATCGGGAATCCGCCGTGGATTGAGTACACAAAGGTCGTATCGGAGTACTCCGTGCAGGAGTATGCCTACAAGACCCTACGCTGCGGCAATATCTACGCGCCGGTCTTGGAGCGGTGTTTCACTCTTCAGAGACCGCGCTCGCGCTCAGGCATGATTGTGCAGATGTCTGCCATCTGCACAGACAGAATGGTGCCACTTCAGGGTAGCTACCTCGAAAACAGCGACGTCGTGTGGGCATCCGCCTATGACGACCGCCCCTCCAAGCTATTTTCGGGACTCCAGCACGTTCGGGCAGCGATTCTGCTTTGCCGTCGCGGGGAGACCAGCGGTGCCGTTGTCCAGACTACGGGCCTCACTCGCTGGAAGGCTGATGGCCGCGAGGTACTGTTTGCCTTGGTGGCGTACCGCAACGTCACTGCGCTGGTAGCACCAGGTACGTTTCCCAAGGCGTCTTCGAGCCAACTGGTTTCGCTGATGGCCCACCTTAGGGAGTCGGGGGATACGCTCGCTTCTTTCTGTAGGCTTGGGGCGCGTACAGCAGTATACTACCATCGCAGTCCGCTGTACTGGATAAGGTCGATGGATTTCTTGCCGCATTTTGCGTCTGGCGCGGCCGACAGGTCTGTCCATCACTTCAAAGACTGCGGCTTGCGGGAGGCGGGCCATCAGCCGATGGTCGGCAGCGTGCTCAATAGTACGCTGTTCTACTTGTGGTTCATAGCGCATGGCAATGGCCGGAACGTAGCCCTGCGCGATATTACTACGTTCCCGGTTCCTCGGATCCTCGTAAGCGGACTGGCGCCGGCACCGCTTCCGGAGCTATACAAGCGGCTCATGAAAGACTACCGGGCCAACTCCGTGCGCCGGCGACTCTCAAACGGCATCGAGTATGACGAATTCTACCCTAGCCTGTCCAAGCCCATCATCGACAAGATTGACCAGGTGCTGGCCAAGCATTACGGGTTCACGGATGAGGAGCTGGACTTCATCATCAACTACGACATCAAGTATCGGATGGGAAGAGGGGCGGGAAGCGCTGCCGATGAGTGAACTAGCGCCGAGTCGGCTCCTGTTCAGCGGAGCAGGCCAGTGGTGGTTGCCCGCAAGTCCTTCAGAACGGCGGGCTGGCCGTTTAGAGTGTCTTGTCGACAGAGGCGTCCGGCTCAAGTTGACAGGTTCGTTTGGCGACATAGAGCAGCGGCACACCTGGCCGGACGTCGTTCTTGGAGAACTCGACGATGGCACCAATGCCACCTTGCTTAGATGCTGGCGTGCGGACATCCTGGAGCTTTGCGCTGGTTCTGCCATTCCCTCGGATGCCCGGTTCGCTGCCGAGACGGCGCTGGTCGGACGGCACTTCGATTCACCGGAGGCGGCCGCATTCGAGTCCGTGGAGGTCAGCTACCTGGGTCTACTTGAGTGGCTGGGGCCCGGCGCATTCTCAGGCCGTTCCCGGAATGGCGCCCAGACCTGGCATCATACGGCCATCCCCAACCTGAGCATCTCGGTAGGCGACCAGGTGCTGGGCCTGAAGACCGCCTTCGCCGCAGACGAAGACCCGAGCGTATGGTTGAACCATGAGAAGCTGCTCTACCTGACTTGCAGTCGCAACCAAGTTCTTCCGTTCAGTTCTTGGCGCTCGGGCTTCTTGGCTTTGATACGGGACTTCCTGACCTTCGCGATGAGGCAGGATACCCCGCCGGTCCGTATCAGGGCTTTCCCGGCCAATGCCAAGCCGGAAGAAGTTGTTGACATCTACCTATATGGGATGGCCCACCCCCAAGACGAGGTATTCTCAAGACGAACACGGGTCCTCTTCTGGTACTTCTCACGCCCGGGGTCTGCCGAGTCGGCCCTAAGTGAGTGGCTTGCCAAAGCAGATACCTTGGAGTCAGTACGGGTTCTTCACTGCGAACTGCTCAGGCGTCCCGAGCTACCCATACGCCTGCAATTCCTGCTGGCCATGCAGTCACTGGAAGCATTTCACCGTTGCACGAGAGAAGGAGTCTACCTACTAAAAGAGGAATGGGAGCCAGTCATACAGACCTTGGAGAAGGCGGTCAAGTCTGCGGCCACCGGCGGCTTGAAGGATAGCCTCGTTCAGCGCTTGAAGTATGGTAATGAGTATTCACTCCGCAAGCGGCTCACCGAACTCGTCACCGAATACAAGAAGGGTTTGGGCGACACGGAGATGCCGGTTGGAGCGATGGTTGACAAGCGGAACGAGCTGACTCATCCGAAGAACCCGACTCACCCTTCACAAGCAGAGATTGAGGACATCTCCCTGCTGACCGAATTGGCTCAGGCTCTCACAGAGGCTTGCCTGTTGTCGGCGCTCGGGTTGTCGGAGGACTTCATCAGGGACAGAGTTGGCCAGGAAGAGCAATGCCGGTCAGCGTCCGACGAATGGAAGAGGAGGCATCCCTGACTTCATCGTCAATTATGACATCAAGCATCGGATGGGAAGAAGGGCGGGGGAGGAGGCTTAGGCGATAGAGCCTGGGGCATGTCGTTGAACTTGTTGGCACTGAAGATAGTATTGAACTCAAAAGGAGCTAGATAATGACGAAGCTAGAACTCAGGAACATCGGGCAGCTTCGCGAAGCCGCAGTCGAATTTGGGGACCTGACTATCCTGGTCGGACCACAAGCGAGCGGTAAGAGCATCTTCCTGCAGTTCCTGAAGCTGCATCTTGATTCGCGCAAGATCGTCGCCGACCTGCGCAAGCACGGCCTAGTGCGGCAAAGGGACATCAGCAGTTTCCTCGGGCTGTATCTTGGCGAAGGGATGTCCGGCCTGTGGAGCAACGGTCCCAACGGGAGTCAGGTGACGGTGGACAACACCGCGGTAGATATGACCAGCGTGCTGCGGATTCGACTGGGGAAGCATGAACCAGAGGAGGTGCTCTTCTACATTCCTGCCCAACGTGTCCTTGCGTTGAACCAGCAGGGTTGGTGGAGACCGTTCAGCGACTACCGTCCCAACGACCCCTATATCGCCCGAGCCTTCAGCGAGAACATCAGGATTCTGATGGAACAGGGTCGGTTCACAAGAGCGGAGGGCGGCCTGTTTCCTAGGAGCAGCCGGCTGAAGCGCGAAATCCGCGATGAACTCGACAGGGCGGTTTTCCACGGTTTCGGTCTTACCATAGACGACGTCGGCGGCCAGAAGCGCTTGGTATTGGTGAATCGCGGTGCGAAGTACCCATTTATGGTGTGGTCGGCCGGACAGCGCGAGTTCGTACCACTCCTGCTCGGGCTCTACTGGTTGATGCCCCCGGCCCGGGTATCGCGGCGTGCGCAACTTCAATGGGCCGTCATCGAGGAAGTCGAGATGGGTTTGCATCCCAAGGCCATTTCAGCAGTCATGATCGCGGTCTTGGATTTGGTATCGCGCGGATACAGGGTCGTGCTCTCGACGCACTCACCGCACGTGCTCGACGTTGTCTGGGCGATTAGGACCATCCAACAACACCAAGCCGGCTACGAACCAATCCTGAAGATGTTCGGCCTTGAGCGCACGCAGCCGACGCAGAAGCTGGCAGAACGCGTCCTTCAGGCGACGTATCGTTCCTTCTACTTCAACCCCGTGCCGACACTAGCTCCGACAGTGACCGACATCTCCGAACTCGATCCCGGCTCGGCTGACGCGGCAGTGGCCGGCTGGGGCGGGCTGAGTGAGTTCAGCGGCCGCATCGCAGACATTGTGGCCAGGGTTGTGGCCGATGCCGAGCACCGGGGGGAGGAGTGACGTTCGAAGCCGCGGTCCGCGCCACGCCCGAGATCCGCAATGGCTACTACCCGGGGCTCCGGGCACTCAAGGGCGAGCACCGTACCAAAGTGACACGCAAGACCACCCAATGTAGCTGGCGCGGTAGCGTTGACATGGACGCTGATCTCGCCGCTCGATACCCGAATGATGCTCGTTGGGACTACGCGATTGGCTTCGGCTATCAGTCAAGGCAGGATGGGGTAGCGTTTGTTGAAGTTCACCACGCATCCTCTTCAGAAGTCGAAACCGTTATCAGGAAGAAGGACTGGCTCACTGGTTGGGTTGCGCGGTCAGCTCCGTCGCTGCGCGGCATGGCACCCGGGGGATTCCACTGGGTATCTACCGATGGCGTGCATATTCCGCAAGGGAGCCGCCAGCGACGCCGGCTGGCGCTGTCGGGAATCACCGTTGGCAGCATGGCCCGGATTGGGTAGGTGCCGAGACCAGGTGCTGGCCAAGCATTACGGATTCACGGATGAGGAGTTGGACTTCATCATCAACTACGACATCAAGTATCGGATGGGAAGAAGGGCGGGGGAGGAGTGAGTAGCCTGTGACTCAGTTTAGTCAAGCCGAGCTGGTCGAACTGGTTGACCGGCTGAGAGCGAAGCCGCATGAAACCGAATGGTTGGAGTTCAAAGGCGAGGCATGTGCTCCACAGAGAATTGGAGAGTATCTATCGGGACTTGCCAATTCGGCGGCTCTGAAGCGCAAGTTGCGCGGTTATCTGGTGTTCGGAGTGGAGAACAAGACTCACAAAGTCATCGGCACGAACCACAATCCCGAGTCGGAGAAGAGCAATGGTCAACCACTGCTGTTGTGGCTTACTATGGGTTTGGCACCCCGAGTAGACCTGCGTGTCACTCGTTTCGAGCATCCTGACGGCCATGTTGTTGTGTTCGATGTGGAAGCAGCACACGACCGGCCGGTCGAGTTTCGCGGAACTGCCTATGTTCGGGTCAGTGAGTGCCTGACGCAGCTCAGAGAACACCCAGAGAAGGTGCGTGCCATCTGGAACCTGCGTACCGACTGGACTGCTCAGGTATGCGAGCGCGCTTCGCTGGATGATCTTGACCCGGACGCCATTGCCATGGCCCGGAAGCAGTTCGCGGAGAAGCACCCCGCGCAGGTGGAGGAAGCTGCGCACTGGGATGACGAGGCTTTCCTTAACAAGGCCAAGCTAGCGGTGCAGGGCGCGGTTACGAATACTGCGGTTCTGTTGCTCGGGCGGCCCGAGGCGGCTACATTGCTGGCTCCGGCTGTGGCTCGCATCTCGTGGCTCCTGCGCGATGACAAGAACCAGGAGAAGGACTACGCGCACTTTGGGACACCGTTCATCCTTCAGGTGGACCGTGTTCTTAAGAGAATCCGCAACCTGACCATTCGTGCAATGCCCAGTGGGACACTATTCCCCAAGGAAATCAGCCAGTATGACCTATGGGTGATACGCGAGGCGCTTCATAACTGCATCGCGCATCAGGACTACGGGCTTGCCGGCCGTATCAACTTGGTCGAGACGCCGACTACGGTTCGGCTATCGAACATGGGGAGTTTCATCCCCGGCAGTGTTGAACGGGTAATCGGACTGGACGCTCCACCTGAGTACTACCGTAACCGGTTCCTGGCCGAGGCAATGGTGAATCTGAATATGATTGACACCCAGGGCGGGGGTATCAAGAAGATGTTCCGGACTCAGGCCGGCCGGTTTTTCCCGCTACCTGACTACGACCTGTCTCAGCAGAGCAGGGTCGAGGTTTCGATTGAGGGCCGAATTCTGGACGAGCGATACACGCGTCTTCTGATGGAACGGACTGACTTGGACCTGACTACTATGATGCTTCTCGACAAAGTCCAGAAGCGAAACCGGATTCCGCGCGAGGCACACAGGCGCCTGAAGTCCGATGGTCTTGTCGAAGGGCGCTATCCTAATCTCATCGTAGCCAAGCCGATTGCGCAGGCCACCGGCCAGAAGGCCCGTCATACCCGAGACAGTGGATTCAACCAGCAGTACTATCTGGACCTTGTTGTGAAGCTGGTGAAGGAGCACGGTCCAGTTACGCGCAAGGACATTGACGAGCTACTGTTAGACAAGCTCCCCGGGGTTCTCTCAGCAGAGCAGAGAAGAAGCAAGATACACAACCTGCTTACTCGTCTCTCGCGGGAGGGCCGCATCTGCAATACAGCGGGGCGTCGATACCCGTCATGGCGGATTGCTACCAGTCAAGATGCTCCTGAAGCAAAAGGGAATGGTACCTGAGCAATGACGGCACAGCCGGGTTCTATAATAAGTCGTGGATTCACAGGATATTGCCCATTGTTAACTGCCGGACGCTTCGTAGATGATGAACAAAGGAGGGGGTGCGTCTGCCCTCCTCGGTGAGCGAGTGAGAATCAACGTTTCTGCCGTAGGGCTGCAAAGCGGTTCCACCGGTAACTCCACCCTCCTCGATTCCCCCCTCCTCGCCCTGTTCTGCTCCGTCAAATGCCCGGGGAGCATCATCTTGAAGACCTTCGACCTGATGAAGGAACTGCGGGATAAACAGGTCGGCGTCATCAGCGGGTTTCACGCGCCGATGGATAAGGAATGTCTCGATATCCTGTTGCGCGGGAAGGGGCCGGTAGTCTGGTGTCCGGCCCGGAGCATCGAGAAGATGCGGCTGAGTGCGGCTTACCGGCAGGCCATCGAAGCCGGGCGATTGCTCTTGCTGTCGCCGTTTCCTCCCGAGCAGAGTCGGATATCGGCAGAGCGGGCCGAACTCAGAAACCGATTCGTGGCGGGCCTGGCCAAGCGGGTATTCGTGGCCTATGCCTCTCCGGGCGGCAAGGTTGAAGCGCTCTGCCGGGAGCTGGCCGCGGCCGGCAAGCCGCTGTTCACCTTTGAAGACCCGCACAATGCGAACCTGCTGTCCGCGGGCGCAAGACCTGTGCAGACGCCAGGCGAACTGGTCGCGGACCGTCAGTGACCGCGACCGATTGGCCCGAAGGGCAGCTACCGCCCGGCGGTGTCGTCCGGCGTGAGGGCACAGGAACTGTTTTTCGCAGGACGCATTGGTTGCGAAAGGGCCTCGGGTCGGCTTGACAGGGCGGGGCGGGAGTCTAGACTGCCCTGACGGCGCAAGCACCTAAAGGAGGAACACCATCATGCGCATTGTCACGTCCGTCTTGCTGGCCGCCGCGGTCGCGGCCGCGGGGGTCATCGTCGTGCCCGATGATTACCCGACCATCCAAGCCGGGCTCAACGCCGCCGCCTACGGCGATACGGTGCTGGTGATGCCCGGCACCTACCCGGAGAACATCACCTGGCCGGCGCGGGACGGCATCCGGCTTTATTCCGCCGAGGGCCCGGCCGCAACCGTCATTGACGGCGGCGGCAACGGGCGGGTGATGGACATCGCCGGCAACAGTATCAGGGAAGCCACCGAACTGCGCGGGTTCACCATCACCGGCGGTCGGATGGAAGGCAGTAGCGGCTCCGGCGCGGGTATCCGTGTCAGCGACGCCAACCCTGTCATCACCGGCAATATCATCCGGGGCAATGAGAACGTGACCGATTCGGGCCAGACGTCGGGCCGGAACTACGGCGGCGGGCTCTACATCAGAAACGACGCTTCCGGTCGCGCGACCGAGGTGCGGTTCAATGTCATTGACAGCAACCGCCAGGTGGACGGCGCCTGGAACTACGGCGCGGGCGTCTATGTCACCGGCGCGGGCGGGGCGGTTCTCCGGCAGAACGTCATTCGCGGCAACGTCAACGAGTCCGAACACAATCCTTCCAACCGGGGCCACGGCGCCGGGGTGTACATCGCTGACGGCGCGCTGTTGTTTTCGAATCTCATCGTCGGCAACGTCAACCGGACCAATGCCTGGAACTACGGCGCGGGCGTCGCCTGCACCGGCACCCGGGCGGAGCTGTACGCCAACACCATCGTCGCCAACGCCTGCCAGGGCGGGACCTGGCGTTACGGCGGCGGGGTGTTCGTGTATCTGAACACCGCCGCGGCGGTGAAGAACAACATCATCGTCGGGAACGCGGCCGGGCAGGGCGGCGGTCTGTACCGTTTCGACCACGCCAGCGCGTTGTTGGACAATTCCCACAATGACGTCTGGAACAATACCGGCGGCAACTATGCCAACTGCTCGCCCGGGCCGGGCTGTATTTCGGAGGACCCGCTGTTCGCGGCCGGGCCGATGGGCGGGTATTACCTGAGCCAGGTCGCGGCCGGCCAGCCGGACAACAGTCCCTGCGTTGATGCCGGCGATACCATCATCACCGCCTGGCCGGTGAATCTGGACTCGATGCTTCTCGCCTGGACCACCCGCACCGATTCGGTGATGGACGCGCCGCCGATTGACATCGGCTATCATTACCCGGTCGGGGTGATGACCGGGGTCGCGGAGATGCCTTCGTTCGTCTGCCGGCCGGTCCGGGTGACCCCGAATCCCTCGACCGGGTCGGTGCGTTTCAGCCTGCCCGGAACAGGCGGGCCGGTGCGGCTGGCGATTCACGATGCGGCGGGCCGGCTCGTGCGTGTGCTTACGGGCGTCGGGCCGCTGGAGTGGGACGGCCGCGACGCGGCCGGCCGGAAGGTCGCGGCCGGGGTCTATCCCTGGCGGGTCGAGGGTGGCGGGAACATCACCTCGGGCCGGTTGTTGCGGCTCTAGCGGCGGGCGAGAGCGGTACGCAGGCGCGGGGTTCAGCGGAGAAGAACGATGCGGCGGGTGAGCGGGGGTTCGGGGCCGTCGGTTTCGAGCCGGATGAACCAGGTGCCGGCGCTTCGAGCCCGGCCCAGCCGAAGTATGCCGGTCGGGCCGGGTCGAGCCGGAGCTCGCGCGCGCCGGGCGGAAGTGCCGGGACCGAGGCCGGGTCGAGGTACTGCCATTCGTCGTCCGCGCCCCAGGTCAGCGCGCCCCGGGCCGCGAGTTCGTCCAGCCGGGCCGTATCGAGGACCGGCACCGCGACCAGCCGGGCGGGAGTCGCCGCGGCCGCGGTGACCGTTGCGGCAATGAGCAGGAGGAGAAAGGGAAGCCGCCGGGTGTCGCCCACGGGCGGAAGCGGCTATTGCGCCTTGACGATTCGGACCGCCCGGCCGGTGCCGGCGGCACTGCGCAGGAAGTAGACGCCCGGGCCGAGGTCGCCGCCGATGGCCGGCCCGCTCATCACGCCGACGAGGTTGCCGACCGCGTCGTAGACGAGCACGTCGGAGGATTCGTAGCCGGAGAGCAGGGTCTGGCCGACGAACGGGTTGGGCCGGACCGAGAGCCGCCCGGGCCGGTGGCCCCGGCCGCCGCGGACCCCGACCGTGGGCAGACGGACCTCGACCGTTTCGAGGGCCGGGCTCATCCGCAGTGAGTCACCGTAAAGCCAGGCGAAGTTCCAGGCGCTTTCGTCGCCGTGCAGGTAGCGCTCGAAGAGCGCGGTGAGGTAGCGCCGGGAGTTGCGCAACTGTTCTTCGCGGGTGATGGTGGCGGTGCCGCCGTTTTCCCACCAGTAGGAGTAGTCCATGAAGTAGCCGTGGTTCGCGCCTTCGATGACCGCGAAGGTGCCCGGCGCCGGCGCGTCCTGCCAGTAGGCGGCCCGGACGGTGGGCCCGGGCGCGATGTTGTCCACCCCGCCGCCGATGATGAACTTGGGCAGGTCGAGGTCGGCGGAGTTGGTCGCCGGGTCGGTCTGCGGACTGCCGAGGGCGCCGGCCGCGCGCAGGGTGTCGCCGAGGTCGAAGATGTCCGCGGCCAGCATCGAGAGCCCGCCGCCCATCGAGTGGCCGCAGAAACCCCAGTTGGCGCGGTCCACCCGGCCTTCGAACGGGTCGCCGGTGACGGTGTCGAACGCGGCGACGAAACGGGCCGCGTCGGTCATGAGCCGGGCCCGCTTGTCGTGTTCGGGCCGGATTATCGGGTTGGAAATCGTCGGCAGGACGGCAATGTAGCCCCAGGTCGCAAAGTGCTCGGCGTAGCTGTAGTAGCGGTCTATGCCCATCTGCCAGCCGTGGCCGAAGACGATGACCGGCGCGGGCGCGGCCGACCGCGGTATCACCCCGGCGGATTCCGGGTAGTAGATGCGCGAATCGTGCATTATCTCGGTCGTGCCCGGGATGTCTTCGACGCGGAAGCCGGCCGAGAAGCGGCCCGGCGCCGAGTATTCGGGTTGGGCGAAGGCCAGGGCGGATACGAGCGCGAGCAGAACCAGAGAGCTTCTCATCTTTGCCTCATTTCAGCATAACAGAATACCACCCCGGCCCGGAAATGCAAGAGAGAAGACGCGCGGGAGGCCGGGACGGCCCGGCCTCCCGCCCGCCGCTATTCGGCGAGAACCAGCTTGCGGACGACCGAGCTCCCGCCCGCGGTCAGCCGGACAAGGTAGACGCCGGCGCGCAGGTCCGCGGCGTCCCAGGCCACGGTGTGCCGGCCCGCGCCGCGTCGGCCGGAAACGAGCGTCGCGGCCCGCCGGCCCGCGCCGTCGAAGACGCAGAGTTCGACCGGGCCGTCGGCGGCAAGGTGGTATTCGATGCGGGCCCGGCCCCGCACCGGGTTGGCCGCCAGCCCGAGCCGGGGGCCGACCGGCGCGACCCGTTCTTCGGCCATGCCGGTGAAGTCGAGGGTGTGGACGATTACCGGGTTGTTCGTCGCCGGACCCTCGCCCTGGACGTGGAAGCCGGCTTGCCGGTCAATGATGTAGTTCACCCGGACGACGTTGCCGACGTTGACGTCCGCGACCGAGGGGAAGCGGTGCGAGCCGGTACCCCGGGTCGTGAGCTTGATCGGCGCCTGCCAGGTCGCGCCGTTGTCGCCGTTGTCGAAGGCGACGAAGATGTCGGCCCGGAGCAGTTCGGGCGGCCCGGGCTCAACGTTCGAGGAGTCGAACTGTTCCCAGGCGACGACGAGGTAGCCGCCCGCTTCGCCGATGCCGGGTCGGCCGGCATAGACGGAGTTGTAGCCGACCGGGGCCCGGAGGTTGACCGGGTTGCAGGTCGCGGTCGTGATCCGGGACCAGTTCGGCGAGTTGTCCGGCGACCAGTGCCAGATCTGCGCCGGGATGATGTAGCCCTGCCCGCCGACATAGGGCATCGTCGTGCCGACGATGTGGAGCTGGTCGTCGCTGTCGTAGAACGGCGTGAAGGCGCTGATGTGGAACGAGGTCAGCGTGTCGCCGCCGTAGGCCGGGGGCCACGGGATTTCCTGCGGGTTCTGCCAGCTCGTGCCGCCGTCGAGCGACTGGCGGAAGAAGCCCGGGTCCGGCGCGCCTTCCGAGTACACCCAGCTGATGCAGACCTTGTCGCTGACCCGGCTGGCGGCGATGTTCTGGGTCGGGAAGTTGGGGTTGGGCTGGGGCGAGGGCACCCCGACCGGCGTGGTCCAGCTGGTCCAGGGCTGGACCCGGCTGTAGAAGAGCTGGTCCCGGCTCGCGTCGTCAATCAGCGCGAGGTGATAGGGCAGGTTATCGCCGATGGCGAGCGCGGGCCAGAGGTAGGCGCTCGGGCCGTTGGAGTATTCGAAGATACCCCCGCCCGGGGCGAGGTCCCGGCCCAGGATCGGCGAGAGCGGCGTCCCGACGTGACCGCCGACGACCGCGACCTCGGCCGTCCGGTCGAGCGCGACGTTGCCGTAACCGGCCCGCTCGGTGAAGACGGTGACACCGGACTGCATGAAGTCCGGGTCCACCCAGTTCCACTCGCCGGTCGAGAAGTCGTAGAAGTTGTAGCGCATGTTGCGGTCCGGGTAGGTGGTCTGGTTCGAGGCCGAATACATCCAGGTCACGTGTACGCCGTTCTCGGGGTCGAGGACAATCTGCCGGAGTTGGGGCCCGTTGGCCTGCCAGTCGCAGGTCGTGCCGCCGACCGTGTCTACCGTGCCGATGACCAGCGCCGCCGGGTCGGCGGGCGGGTTCTCGGACACCCGGACCACCGCCTCGCCCGGCGCGGGCTCGTAATCGGGCGCGAGCGCGGTTCGCGGCACCAGGTTGCCGGCCAGCGCGCAGAGCGCGGCGACGGCGACCAGGCATATCAAACGTTTCATACTGCCTCCTTGCAGTCCTGAGACTGCGTCTTGTGCGGACTATCCGCCTTGCGGGATATGATAACCGCGCCGGTTTGTCGTTGTCAAGCCCCGATGTCCGATGGTTGACCGCGGGCAACGCGACATTATGCTGAGTTGTGAGAGAAGAGGCGCTCAACGTCACGGCGGGAGAGTCCGCGGACTGGCACTCACTGTCCGCGGCGGACGCGCTGGACCGGCTTGGTTCCCGGGCCGAGGGGCTGTCCGCCCCCGAGGTCGCCGCGCGCGCCGAGCGGTTCGGGCCGAATGCGCTGGCCGAGGAGAAGCGCGAGGGGTTCTTGCACCTCCTCCTGCGCCACGTCGCCAACCCGGTCATCTACGTGCTCTGCGCCGCGGTTGCGGTGTCGGCGCTGACCGGCCACCTGATTGACGCCGCGGCCATCTTCGCGGTCATCCTGCTCAACACCGCGCTGGGTATGGTCCAGGAGGCCCGGGCGGAAAAGGCGCTGGCCGCGCTCCAGAAGCTGGCCGCCCCGCGGGCCCGCCTGCGCCGCGAAGACCGGCTCGGCACCGTGCTCGGCTTCGTGGCGGTCGGGCTGGGCGCGGCGCTGTTCGGTATCGGCCTGCTCCACGGCAACCCGCCGGCTCCTGTTCGGGGTGGGGATTGCGATCGTGCTCCAGGTGCTGGTCATCCACACCCCGGTCGGGCCGGCCGTTTTCCAGACCGTGCCCTTGACTCCGGCAGAATGGGCGCGGATACTTGCCTTATCATCAACGGTGCTGATTGCCGATGAAATCCGCAAACTCTACGGCTGGTGGCGCCGCCGGCGCGCCCAGGACCGGGCAATCGGCTGAAGGAGGTAACGATGCGATGCTGGCAATGCGGCGCGCAGGTGCCTGCCGACGAGGCGCTCTGCCCCGAATGTTTCGCCGACCTTGAACCGGACGCGGCGGCCGCGGACGACGAGCCGGTCTGCTGTCCGGGTTGCGGCACCCGTTGTGATGCCACCGACGCGACCTGTCCGGCCTGCGGTTGTCCGCTCGACGACGCCGGCCTGCCGCCGGAGGAGGATGAAGAATGAGACTGTTTGTGATTGTGATGATGTTTCCCGCGCTGACGCTGGCCGGCTTCACGCTGGGCGGGCCGGAGCCGCCGACGATGACCATCGGCGGCCAGGTCCGCTTCGGCCCGGCGCTGTCGCTCGACCCTGACCCCTGGGAGGTCGGTTTCGAGAACTCAAGCGCCAGCCTGTTCTTCACCGGCCGGCTTGCCGGCCGGCTCGACTGGATGGTTCATCCTTCGATGGCGGGCGGGAGGTTTGCCCTGCTCGAATGCTTCGGCGAATGGAAGCCGCTTGACCTCCTCGGCGTCCGCTTCGGCCATCAGAAGGCGTCCTTCGGCCGCGTCCATAACTCCTCGGCCGCGCGCCTGCTCTTCGCCGCCCGCAACCCGCTGGCCGCGTTCGCGCCCGGGTACCAGCTCGGGGTCACGCCCACGGTCAATATGCCGGACGGCCGGGCCGCGTTCCGCTTCGGCGCCTACAACGGCACCGGCTGGGGCGCACCCCATGCCGACCCCTGGCTGATGTACGCCGCGAGCCTCGAAGTCACGCCGCTCGGCCCGGTGCCCTACGAGGAATCCGCCCACCGCGGCTACGAGACGCCGGTCTTCGCGCTCATTCCCGGGGTCTGGACGCATCGGGAGCGGCGCGCGGTCGGCGTTCCCCCGGTTCAGCGCGAGTACACGACCACCGTGGCCGGCATCCACGCCGCCCTGCGCGCGGACTACCTCGCGCTCGACGCGGTCTTCTGCCGCCGCTGGGTCGAGACCGAGGTCGGGAACGGCGCGGAGGTCGTCATCACCGACGGACTCTCGGTGCAGGGCGGGTACGCCTTCGACGGGCGGTACGAGCCGATTGCCCGGTTCACAATGGTCGGGCTGGAAGGAGCAATCACCACGCTCGAGGCCGGCTTCAACTGGTACTTCGGAAGCTATGCCTCGCGGCTCGGCCTCAACTTCGCCGGCGTCCTGGACGGCGGCGACGGGGCCCGACACGACCTGCGGCTGTACTACGAGTTCCAGTTCTAGGCGGTCCGAGGCTTGACCGGGGCGAACCGGGCCGGTATGCTGGCGGGTAGCGCGACACGATGAAAGCGATACTGGTTCTCAAGACGAACGAGTCCGGGGAGTTCTGGTACGAGCCCCGCGAAGTCGGCTATCCCCGGCTGTTGTCATACGACTTCCTCGACGCGGCGGCGCAGAACCTGCCGCTGGCCGGTATCGGCCTCTACCTCGACCGGCACCGCGAGGGCCGGCCCGAACCCTACAGTCACCTCGAACCCGCGCTCCTGCGGATCACCGGCATCCGCAAGGACGGCACCGGCCGTCCCCACATCCGGGTCGAACCGCTGGCCCGTCTGCGCGGTGTGCGTAGTGCCGACCTCGACCGCCTGCTCGGCGTTGACCGCTGGATCGCGCCGGTGACGCGGGAGCGCTGGAGCCAGGTCCGGCGCGAGCTCGGCATCCGCCCGCCCCGGGATTGGGAGCACATGGTCGAGGTCGCCGAGGCCGGGCCGGAATGCCGGGAATGGCTCGGCCCCCGCTACACCCGCCTGATCGAGCCCGGGGCGGACTACGCCACCGCCGCGACGGTGACCGCCGAGGCGCTCGCCGCCATCGGCTTTGACGTCACCGTCCTGAAACACGTTGATATCGGCGAGGGCAACCCGGACGGCTTCGCCTGCACGCCGGCCGGCGAGCGGTTCGGCTTCTGGCTGGTCTACAACTGCAAGTCGGTTCCCTTTCATCTCGCGCCCGAGGAGATGTTCCGGGTGCGGAGATACGTCGCCCGCTACGGCCGGGAGTTGCC
>OMKS01001524.1_pt1 | contig 20479 bp, 15 predicted proteins | sample 1674721 | NCBI WGS metagenome assembly OMKS01 (sample SAMN06264996, study PRJEB25208) | sediment metagenome | isolation source: hot spring sediment | place: USA: California | collected 2014-09-02
ATTTGCACATATATTCAGGAGATTCCGGCTAAAAACATGCCGGAATGACATTATTAGTTAAGAGTGCTGAACTATTAAGAATCGCCTAATAATTGCTCACAAATCAGATAATTTCCGAAAGCTGTTTCGGATTCAATTCGATTGATCGTTCACATCCCTTCACCAAAAGGAGCTGGTCTCGGATGTTATTAATCTTATTATTTTACTGCGGTGTTCAGTTGGACTCATTTTCACAATAAAGCCCCAAAATGGGTAAATGCTACTCCCAACATATCAATGGGAAGGATTTTCAGGAGGTATGAATCTATTTTATTCATCGCATTCCTGGGACTAAAAAAGACCGCTGAATTGTTTACGCATGCGCCATGATTGGTTTGAAGCAAAACACCTGCCAGAATTCGCATCGAGGTGGTATATTTTGCTGCAGCAAGGCAAAGTGTTGCCTGACATCTGCTTTTTCAGCGTCTTCAGAAACGTTTCGATTGCAGCAGCTCCTCGGTAACAACGCCTCAGATTTCCAATCAAAGTCAACGTCAATATTCTCTCAGTCGGATGCGATACCCTTCCACATAAAGAGCGTGAGTGGACACCATTTTTACGATTTTATCTTCTGATTGCTAACTTTTCGATTAAAGTTCGGTAGCCTTGCAAATCTTTGCTTGCTAAATAGCGAAGCAGTCGCTTTCTCTGTCCCACCAGCTTCATTAAACCGCGCCGTGAGTGATGATCTTTCGGCGCCTGTTTTAAGTGGTCTGATAACGTTTTAATCCGTTCGGTTAACAGCGCCACCTGGGTTTTGGTGTTTCCGGTATCCATTTCATTGTCGCCATATTCTCTGATGATTTCCTGTTTTCTCTCTTGAGTAAGCGGCATTTTTATCTCCTCATTAGTTATAATTCGCCAGGAACTCTAAGGTCTTTGTTTTATCCAATTCTATTTGGTTATAAAGTTGTTTTGTATTTTCAAATTTGGTATCATCTCTCAATTTTGTCGCAAATTCGAGGGTCAATGTCTCCCCATAAAGATTGGTTTTTACATTAAAAATAAATGCTTCAACCGAAAGCTCATTCTGTGAAAATGTAGGTTTGACGCCGATATAGATGACCGCTTTGTGTCTTTCACCGCGGTGAAGCGCCCAACCGGCATAAATTCCGTTTTGAGGAATGAGTTTGTTTTCAGAAAAAGGACGTAAATTCGCGGTCGGCGTGGCATAATTGCGTCCTCTGCCTTCCCCCTTGATAACCAGTCCGTTCAACTGATAACGGTGCCCCAGGTAGGTGCTTGCCAAATTTACATTCCCCTCAGCCAGCAGTTTACGTATTTTGGTGCTGCTAATAATTACATTGTCGATTGAAAATGGTGGCATTTTAATGATGCGATAACCAAACGCTGATTTGAGCTTCTCCAGCGCATCAATGTTGCCTGAACGACCTCGACCGAAAGCATGATCATAGCCGATAATGATATGAGTGAAACCAATCTTTCCGACCAGAATTTCCTTAATAAAGGTTTCTGAAGATAGTCTGGCAAAGGATTCAGTAAAAGGTATTATTATCAGCCGATCGATACCGGCGTTATCCATAAAAGCAATTTTTTCTTCGAGTGTGGTCAGCAATCTCAATTTTGGTTTAATATCCGGTTTTAACACAAATTGAGGGTGCGGTTCAAAAGTAACTACAGTTGAACAACTTTCTGCTTGTCCGGCAATTTCGCATAAACGGTGGATAATTGACTGATGACCCAAATGAACACCGTCAAAGGTACCCAGTGTCAAAACACATTTTTCCGGTTCGATGCTGCCAAGATTCTGATAGATCTTCATAACAATTTTTTAAGAGGACTCTGCTGCGTTTATAATTATTTCGGAAAATTGATCTACGCTCAACGAATCCTCATTGTGATAGTCTCCGATACTGGTCCGAATCAGTGAATGCAAATGGCCACCGCAGCCGATTTTTTCGCCAAGGTCCCGCGCCAGACTGCGGATATAGGTGCCGCTGGAACACTTTACCCGAATTTTTATCAACTCAGTCTGAAAATTCAACATGCTAATTTCTTCAATGTAAACAGTACTCGGTTTCCTTTCAACGACTAATCCGGCGCGCGCCAGCTTATACAAACGTTTTCCCTGAATTTTTTTTGCTGAAAACATGGGCGGGACTTGTTCAATTTCACCGGTAAATTCACTCAAGTATGTTTCCAACTCATTGTGAGTCACTCCGGGAACCAGCGCCTGTTTGACCACTTCTCCTGTTTGATCATCAGTGTTGGTGGTGATTCCCAATCTTATTTCAGCGACATAAATTTTTGGCATCTTCATCAGCCGTGAGACCTGCTTGGTTGCCCTGCCGGTGCACAATAACAACACCCCTTCGGCGAATGGATCCAGGGTTCCGGCATGCCCCACCTTAGTATTAACCATGCTGCGAACCTGCTTAACCACCCAAAATGAAGTTTTGCCGACAGGTTTGTTCATATTGAGAATAGCGCCAGCTTGAAAATCAAATGCGGTTCCCAGCCAATTCATTGGTTATCTTTTTTCTTTATTTGATCCAATAAATAATCAATACGGTCGGCTTGATCCACACCGGAATCGAAATAGAAACGTAGCTCAGGCACAAATCGCAGCTCCGATTTTCTCGCCAGCTCCAAACGCACAAAGCTGGTAACTCTATCCAACGCTTTTGAAATTTGCGGCTGTGAATAATGTGTGCCCAAAAAACGATAATAAACTTTGGCAATTCGTAGATCGTCGGATATATTTACAAACGTAATAATCACATCTTTTACAACCGGATCTTTGACATCTTTGCTAATAATAGTGGAAATGTCCCGTTTGATTTGCTCCGCAACGCGAAGTGTTCGCTTAACCTTCATTTTTCCCACAAAAGCTTATGCTTAAAATATTTCAATCGTATAATCAACAAGCTCAACTCTAAAATCGGATTCGACAAAATGGATGACTTTATGGATCGTGCTATCCGTGATCTTTCGGTCGTTGGAAATAGTGGACACTGCCAGAGTGCTGCGTTGCCATTTTTCATTATTTCCAATTTCAGCAACTGATACATTAAATTTATTTCGTATTTTTGTTTTAATGCTGTTTAATACAAACCGCTTTGATTTTAATGATCCACTTTCTGGAATAAACAGCTCAATTTGGCTCACGCCGACGAACATAAGACCACCGCTCAAAAATCATTTTAGGGGGCGGGATAAATTAAGTTACACATATAGAATCTGTAGCATATTGAGTTAAAACAAACTTAGATATTAAAATGAGTAAGTTATTTAATCCAGCCCCCTTAATTAACCGCCAGATGGCGTTTGACTTCAACTGTTTTGTAAACCTCTAAAATATCACCGACTTTAATATCGTTGAAGTTTGCTAATGCCACACCACATTCAAAACCGGATGTCACTTCCTTGACGTCCTCTTTAAAACGCTTAAGCGAGCTTATTTTGCCTTCATACATCAATTTATCGTCACGGTAAAGCCGTATCAGATCATTGCGGGTGATCTTGCCGGAAGCCACATAACAGCCCGCCGCCAAACCGACTTTGGGAACTTTGAAAACATCTCGGACCTCCAACGTTCCCAGATTTTCCTCTTCTATCGACGGTTCCAACAAGCCCTCCAGTGCTGCATGCACGTCGGAAATGGCGTCATAAATAACACGATAGATTCGAATGTTCACACTCTCTTTCTTGGCAATTTCGCGCGCCTTGATGCTCGGACGGACCTGAAAACCGATAATAATAGCGTTTGATGCTGACGCCAATAACACATCGGATTCTGAGATGCCACCGACACCTTTCAGGATCACTTTGACGGTCACTTCTTCGTTGGAAAGCTTGAGCAATGAATCATTGAGCGCTTCAACTGAGCCGTCGACATCAGCTTTTAGAATTAATGACAATTCCTTTACCGCGCCTCTTTTAATTTGCTGAGATATTTCATCAAGTGTCAAATGATGGAAGTGACGATGGTCTTGTTCCCGGCGTAATTGCTGCCGCTTCAAACTGATTTCACGAGCATCCCTTTCAGATTCCAAAACGATAAATTTGTCACCAGCCTGCGGTAAACCAGTGAAGCCAGTTACCAATACCGGGTCAGAAGGTCCGGCTTGTTTTTGTTTGCGCCCCAATTCATCGAACATACTTCGAACTTTGCCGTGATACTGACCAACAATAAACGGGTCTCCGATATGCAACGTTCCCTTTTGCACCAAAACGGTTGCCATTACGCCTTTGCCTTTATCCAGTTTCGACTCTATCACCACTCCTCGCGCCAGCCGATCATAATTTTCTTTCAGCTCTAACATGTCAGCTTCCAACAAAATGCTATCGAGCAGCTTATCAATATTTTTACCAGTGATCGCTGAAATTTCAACGCATTGATGCTTTCCGCCCCACTGTTCGATTAACACGCCATGTTCGGAAAGCTGCTTTTTTATTTTTTCCACATTGGCGTTCGGTTTATCGATTTTGTTAATCGCGACTACGATGGGAACTTCTGCCGCCCGTGCATGGTCAATTGCTTCCAGTGTTTGAGGCATCACACTATCATCAGCGGCGACAATTAAAACCACGATATCGGTAGCCTGTGCCCCGCGGGCTCGCATCGCGGTAAATGCCTCGTGACCAGGAGTATCCAGGAAAGTGATCATTTTGCTGTTGACATTTACCCGATAAGCGCCGATATGTTGAGTAATACCGCCGGATTCGCTATCAATAATATTGCTTTTACGGACATAATCCAACAGCGAGGTCTTCCCGTGATCGACATGTCCCATTATCGTCACCACTGGTGGCTTTGGTTTCATTTTTGATACATCTTCATCTTCTTCTTCAATATCTTCGAGCAATTCACTGCCAAATTCAGGAACAATATCCACCTTGTAGCCAAATTCGTCGGCAACAATTTCCAGCGTCTCCTTATCCAATCGCTGATTGATAGTGACCAGCAATCCCAATTCGATACATTTTTTGATGACCTCATTGGATTCAACCCCCATCTCATCCGCCAATTCTCCAACCGTAATAAATTCGTTGACCTTCAGCAGATTTTCGTCAACATCTTCAACAGCTTCCACATCTTTGGTTTTCTTCTTTCTTCTTTTGTGCCGAGATGCCTCTTCCATTGCCGCAAAAGTCTGACGAATTGATTGTTCGACCTCTTCTTCACTGATAACAAATTTCTTCCTTTTCTTCGATTTCTTTTTCGGTCGGTCTTTGGTTTTAGCCTCGCCAGGACGTTCAACGCGTTTCATTTTTACTTTTGGCTTTTTAACTTCGGCAGCGCTCGTTTCAGAAGTTTCACGACCGGCTTTTATTCGTTCTTTTCGTTTCAGCTTTTTCTTTTTTGCCTCAACTTGTTTTTCGACAGGTTTTGCTTTCTCCGGCTGTTTTTTACCTTCTCCTTTTTTTGCTTCTGCAGCAGCCGCTTTTTCTGTCCGCGGTTCAAACTTTTTATGTTTAATGGCGGGAGCTTTCCGCTCTTCGATTTTGTCAGCAACTGTTTTCTCTAATTCTTTTTCCGCGACAGGTGCTGTCGAATCAGTGTCAACAAGAACTTTTTCCACTTTCGAATCCATATCAACCGGCAAGATTTTTTTTGCCTGTTTCTCCGGTTTTACTGGCTTTTTCTTACGAAGCAGACCCTCAGTCATCACTTTCGTAGAGATTTCGAGACGTTTTTGATATTCAAGCAGCTCTTGCTCTTTACGCGCCGCTTCAATGGCATGTTTTTCCTGAAGCTCTTTTTTAATGTCATATTTTTTAGTAACGACTTTGCTATCATGAGAAAATTCTTTGGCAATTTCCTCATACATATCATCGGTTATTGGGCTCATTCGACTGCTAATCTTGAAATTCTTCTTTTCAAGAAAAGTGGTTAAAGCCTCAATTGAGACATTAAATTCACGTGCTACTTGAAATACTCTCCGTTTATTACTCAAAGTTTACTACTCCAATTCTTCTTCTTCTTCGGTGATGCTTTCGATAGCTTCAAATATTTTGTCAACCGTTTTTGCGCCAATGCCCCTGATTTGTTGAATTTCTTCTTTTCCGGCGTCAATAATTTCGCCGATGGTTTCATAACCGGAAGTGATCAATTTTTTAGTTATCGAATAGCCTATTTCATTTTCAATCTCTGTCACGTCGACGCTGTGAACACTTTCCGAATCCTCAATCTCAGCATATTCAGACGCTTTAATGGTATTAATTTCAAAACCGGTAAGCTTTGACGCTAACCGCTTATTTTGCCCGCCCCTGCCGATTGCCAGTGATATTTGATCATCCGGAATCACAGCGAGAGCAGTCCGATCCTCATTGTTTACGATGACTTTTATCGGCTTTGTCGGACTCAATGCGCGAGTGATAAACAGTTCGGGATCTGAAGACCAATTAATAATGTCGATTTTCTCATCATTCAATTCTTTAACGATCGATTGGATGCGGAACCCCTTCATCCCAACGCAAGCGCCTACTGCATCAATGCGTTTGTCATTTGAAGATACGGCAATTTTTGTCCGTTCACCGGCTTCGCGCGCAACGCTTTTAATTTCGATGATCCCCTCATAAATCTCCGGAACTTCGAGCTCAAAAAGGCGCACCAAAAACAGAGGGGAGGATCGAGAGACAATAATTTCTGGCCCGCGGTGTGATTTGAGAACATCTTTGAGTATTACCTTCAAATGCTCGCCACGGCGGTATCTCTCATTATATATTTGTTCTGACTTCGGAAAAACCAATTCCACTCCTTCAACATTCATAAAAATTTCATTCCGATTTACCTGTCGAATGTCCCCGGTGATAATCTCTCCCACCCGGCTTTTAAATTCATCATAAATGACGTCTTTCTCCGCTTCCTTAATTTTTTGATTCAAATTTTGTTTCGCGGAAATAATCAGTCGACGACCAAAAGTTGAAGGATCAATAATTTCGAGAAACTCGTCGCCGACTTCCAAATCCGGCTCTACTTTGCGTGCGCTTTCCAAATCGATCTCAACCAGAGCGTTTTCCACACTCTCAACAATGGTTTTGCTTTGGCATATTTCGATCTCACCTTTATCCATGCTTACAAAAATGCTAAAATTATCGGTGCTGCCATATTTCTTTTTAATCATTGAATACATTATATTTTCAATGATTTCACTGAGCAGACTTTTATCAATGTTCTTCTCTTTAACGATTTGTGTGAAAGCTTCTACTATTTCACTTTTCATTGTTTACGGTCTCCTAAACACGCTTCTTTTTTGACTTACCAGACAGGCAATATTTTTGCAGAGCGAATACTTTCAATTAAAATCGGAACCTCGTTATCGCCTTCCGCTAAAACGACCCGATCCTCATGCACCTCTTTAATCAAGCCGGTTTGGGTTACCACATTATCAGCGTTAGAAATATATTGAATTCTGACAAGACGGCGAAGATTTCTCTCAAAATCGCGATGGCTTTTAAGCGGCCGATCGATTCCCGGAGAAGATACTTCTAACCGGTAGCTGTTTTCAATCAAATCTTTTCGATCTAACATCTCAGCTATTTCCCGGCTGACTTCAGTACATTGGTCGAGTGTTACACCGCCTGCTGTATCGATAAAAATACGAAGCAGCCGGGAACCGCTTTTGCCCTTGAGCTCAACATCAACCAGTTCCAAATTTCTCTGCTCAATTACGGCAACTGCCAGTTCCTTAATTTGTTTTACAATCGCATCTTGCATCATTTTCATTTTTTGGCAATAAAAAAGTGGGATTATTTCCCACTTTAAAAGATAAATATAATAAAATAAATATTAATTTGCAAGTTATTTTTAATATTTATTTAGTTTTTAACTTTTTAATTTTGCTAAGTAAAGCTCAGCATCAAGTTTATAATTGCTATCCTCAAATTTTTCCACTACTGTTTGATAACACTCTCTGGCCTCGGCGATCTGATTGGCTTTTAGGTAACAGCGTCCGGCATTCATCAATAATTGATCGCTATTAAAGTCATTGGGAAATTTATCCGAGCCTTTTTGATACGCCCGAGCCGCCTCTAAAAACTTCCCTTGCTGTTCAAGACTCGCGCCCAATCCCAGATAAGCAGCGCTGCCAAAAATCTTATCCTTTCCTGATTTGGCGGCAAATTTTTCAAAATATATTTGCGCCTTATCATACTCTCCCTTTTGATAATGAGCCTTGCCCAAATAATAGATACCCTTGGTGGCGCTGCTGGTTCCGCTGTAATTTTCATTTAAACTTAACAGGATATCAATCGCTTGCTGCGATTTGTTGGCAGATAACGCCATTGTCGCCCGCGCCAATTGTTCAGAAGCGTTCAACTCGGCAGTCCTTTTGCTCTTTACCATCATCGTTAGCAAAACAATAACGGCAAAAACAGCGATCACGCCGATGGTAATTTTTTGAGAATGCGTCTTCAGAAAATCCATCGTTTTAAAATAGTAAGTCACCAGCGGATCTTCTTTGATCTGTTTTTTAGTAATCCTTTTTCTCGACTTCAGCATAAATCCAACCTCTCCTGTTTGTATTCAATAATCAACCTACCCTGGTAGGACTCGAACCTGCAGCACGCAGGTTTCATCCAATGCCCTTTGCATTACCATGGTTTAAATCGATAAAACCTGTAAAAACTATCAATGATCTAATCTATTGTATCTATTCATTATTTACCGACCGATCTTTCATATTGACCGGCGATAAGATACAAATATTAAAATTTATTGTCAAGCAATATTTTGTTTCGATGGTAGAACGGATTTTTTCATAACTGATGTAACAAGGTAAATTTTAAAATAGTATCTATGATTCAAAAACAATGTTACCTATAATATATCTCATAGACAAAAAGAATGTGAATTATGGCAGTTAATTGTATGTCCGTTTCTTAAAAAACCCTCCAGAAAGTGTGAGAATTCCTTTTAAGAAAAGGATAGATTTACCTTTTATTTTAAAGTAACACGTGCGGAGCTTTAGTTTGTCAATCTTTATTAATTCAATTCGGCACATCAATGTAACAACATCAGAAATCCTAACAAACTACCAGGGCATCTCTCGTTTGGTATAATTTCTTCCAATCTCAGCCGCCTCTTTATTACTACCAGCTCCGATCATCACACCTTTATCAATTTTTGTTTTCACATTATCGGGTAGAACATTGTCAAGAAAAAATATTCCATTCTGTTTGCAGGCTTTCAGAACCAGATTTCCAGCTGCTTCCACCTCCATTGGTACCGGCGGATCTGCACGTCCCTCAAGATAGCCATAGCTCAAGCCCATATCACGGGGACCATGTTCGGCAAAAGTAATTCCGGGAACCTTGAGGCTGAGTTCAGCATTTTCCAACGCAATCTGATCTTCCAGTTTTAAGCCAAGCATCAGTTCTCCATTTGGATTCAATGGCCAGGGGTCGGCTAACTTCAAATATTCAATTACTTCAACGCCCCATACCCAAGCTGGAAATTTATGACTACCCCAACCGCGGATCCCTTCTCCAACCACCTCGATTCCTTGTTTGTGAATTGGATATCTGGCTGCCTGCACGAAACGTTTTACTGCTTCTGGGTCTCGTGCCTTACATAAATGGATACCGTGAACCCCCTGCGCTAAAGCCTGTTGAACCATCCAACTGCTGCCGAGAAAGATATCTTCAGTCAATCCAAGGACTGGTAAATTGACAATAACCACAGGAGTACGATGACCGCTTGGTGTGGGGCCGCCTTCCACCAAACCTTTCATAAATTCACGAAGCTGAAGAAAATCAACAGGATTATGCTCCATATCATAAACAAGATAGTCAGCCCAGGTTTGCGCCAGCTCAAAACCTTTCTCATAACCGCCATAAACCCATTTGTAATAGATAGGCTGACCTTTCTCGAGTAATTCAATACATTTATTAATTCGTTGCGGTTGATAACCAGAGTCAGACTTCATTTGCTGCGAAAATAATGAGTCATTGATTATAAAAAAAGTTATCAAAAACATAGATATGAATGTGATTAATTTTCTTGGCATGATAATTTTCCTTTAATCATTGGTTTTAAAAATCTCAGCACTATTTACTGCAATCGATAACTCGGTAATACAATAAAACTAATTTGTCCGGTGAAATCTCCCCAAATATTTATATTTTGTGCCTCATTGGAGCTAATAACACCCAACTTATCTCCCGCCCAGATCACGCGATTGCATAATTCATTCTTCTGAAATGTTTCACTAGAAACAAATACCGATGTTAAGTTGTGCATTGGTAAAAAGTTGACTGCATCAGCTTGAAATTGAAATCCATCATTAACTAATTTTGGGGGTAGGGAGGTGTTTTTCTTTCCTTTATATCCCCCCAAGATTGTGCAGTTGGTTACTTCAGCATCTGTTTGTTCAACGAAATCGCCCCACATGATATTGTTCCTAATTATATTTTGTGTTAGTCCTTTTTTAGTTTCGACGCAGAGAAAATTATCAAATATTTTATTATTTTCAATAAGAACTTCACACCGTTGAAAATAGATACCAGTATTATGAGCAACAATATTATTAAAAAATAAACCTCGGCTTTCCATAGTGAAACGCATAGCGCCAGAATTTTTTGATGGATTTTCATTTCCAATAAAAACATTATCCATAATTTGAACAAAAAATTGCTCTTTACCCGGCATCGGATCAAAAGATCGATCATATCGATGCTCCTGACCACCGACAAATAGTGCCCCACCATCATCTCCACAGCGATTCCCTGCAAAAATATTTTTGCTAATCAATGGAGATGACCACAGGGCAACAAACATACCACCTGCATCGTTGCGGTTTAGTGCTTCATTATTTAAGATAATATTGTTTTCCACTACCGGACTTGACCACTTAAAAACAGAAATTGCCCCACCATCACTGCTTCGCATTGAATCTCTTAAACCAGTTTTATTTTCCATAAACACATTGTTGGCAATTCTTCCGCTGCTTTTTGAGTGAAAGGCAATAGCAGCACCACGACCGATATCTGTCGAATTGTTGATAAAAATATTGTTCTCAATGATGGGAGCTGATCCGTTTTCAACATAAATAGCACCACCATCATTGGCAATTTCATGGAGAAATTGAGGTCGCCAGGGATCCGGTGCCAATGTTTTGTTTTTTATAAACTGATTGTTGGTGACCACAGGCGATGTTCCGGAACAGAGCATACCTGCGCCCTTTCCTCGGATTTGACCATCAGTAATGACAAATCCATCCAGTCTCGAAAAATCTGACCCAATAATCACCCGATGCTCTCCTCTTCCTGTCAATACTGTAAGATATTTTTTAATATTACGCTGCCAGCTCGCGGGATCAAAACCACCAAAAAGATGAATATGTTGTTTCATTTTTATTGGAGTATGGTAATAGATAGCACCTGCTACCAGGACCGCGTACTGTCTATCAGCTCCAGCATCGGAAATTTGTCTGAGTGCATGAGCGATTGTTTTCCACGGCGTAGATATTGTTCCGTTTCCCTCAGTATCGGATCCGCTTTTATCAGAAACATATCGTATTTGATGATAATTTCCAACCGTAACCAATTCCGTTTTCGGCCCGATGAATTCGAATTCCACTTTTTGAGTTGATGGCTTGCATCCCGACAAACCAATTACTATAAAAAGAGTAAAAATTAAGTATCGAATTTTCATTGCATCCCTTTCTTAAAGTAATTTTTCTGATAAAAAAGTTTTGACAGGCTAAACGTCTTTTTTTTGGACGCTCAAATTACTTTTGTAAAAACTGCATCGAATACAATTTCGCTCCCCGCATTCGAAAGACGAGCTGAACAGTTTTCCCTTCCAGTTCGGAGACATCCTTGTTGAATTGCAGTTTTTTCGCCTCGGCAAATAACTCTTCCTCATCCATCCCCTGAATGTCCGGCAGCACTTCCTGGTTTGTAATCCACTCCACCTCTTTTTCGATAAAATCGCCGTTAATGTAAACGCAGTCGTCTACGGAAAACCCCTTGATCGGCATGCCATTTTCATCAAGAAATCCGACCTGGGCATAACCGGCAGCCCCGGTGTCGATGTTCAGAACCAGGCGATTACCCTTGAATTTCATTGGTTTGGTGACAATCACGCCTGCTTTATCGTACGGTGTATCCGCCGAAACAAAGCCATCGAAACGCTGCACAGTCCGATATACAGCCCGGATATTTGCACCCTCTTTTTCCCATGATGAATGATAGCGGGTCTCGCCAAAGAAATATTGCCAGATTTCATCACCTCGCCTTACCAGACCATGCGCCATGAAGATTTGTGCCAGGTAATGATCGCCATATGTGCCAATGCCGACATAGACTGGTCGGGGATAGCGTTTCCAATTCACGCCGTCCCGGCTGACCGACAACTGAGCTTCTACAGTACCAGACCCCAGCCGGCGGTCGGGATGATACAGTATCTGACGGGTGATGGGTCCGTCGTCTTCGTAATGAAAATACATCAGCGGAAAAGCAAGGTAGGTATCGTGCGCCCAGGGATATTTATGGGCCTTGGGCACGTAAATATCAGTTGCCAGCGGATCGATGGATTCATCGTGCGCAAACACAATGGGATACTCATCGCCAAATCCGCTGGGAGCGAGTGGGCCGTTATCGAGATAATGTGGATGGGGTTCACGTAGCGGCTTTCTTTTTGCCAGATCCAACTCGTCCTGAAGGCTCAACGGTTCGAATGGTACCGGTTTGGTTATTTCTCTGGTTTCGGTCATATTGAACCGGCGCAGGCTTTTGCCCGACGGCGTGGCGCCAAGATCGGAGCGATGATACCCCACATACAATTGCCGCTGATCATCATAAAACACATTCGATTGCGAGCCGGACCGGGCGGGCAGAATGGCTGTTTTATGCCTGCGGAACGACCAACCATCCGGAGAAGAGTAGAGAAAAATTCCCCGGCGGTGAAAATCACTGACAAACTTCCAGCGGGCATCGGGCGGCGCATTGGGATCGATGAACACATTGCCCATAGCGGTCGGCTCGGTGATCGCATAATTTTTACGACCTTTGTATTCGGGCACCAGATCCGGGATGTCCCAATGAACCCCATCACGTGAAGTGCGCACTTCGAGCCAATCGTCGGGTCCACCGTAATACATGCGGATCAAACCATCCTCGTCCTCGATGATGCTCACGTGTTTTCGGAACCGTCCTTCGATGCTGTCGATGACGCATTCCATAGCCTGGGGAGGGTTAACCGTGAAGGTGATATATTCCATTTTTTCCACAATAGCATCGTCGATGAACAGATATTTCCGATCGTGCAACGGCACCGGCACGTTTAGCTCTTTATCGGAAAAAAGCAGCGGCGGACCTGCTTTGAGGGTGATCTTTGGCTGAGGTTCGGCGAAACTATTCGGTGGCGTAAAATTTTTGTGATAAACCTGTCCCAGTGAAAAGCGCAGCTCATCAATCCGACCCGGAAGCGGATGCTTCCAACTACCATCCCGGCCGATGCTGAAATAATCTTCTTCCCCAAAATCCAGCGCTTTTAATTGGCATTTTTCCGCCAGGCGCTGTTTTTTGCCGTTGACAAAATGAACAAGCTGATGGTCTCTGCCAGAATAGACAAAAGCGAGGTGCTGCCATTTTTTCAAAGCCGGATTGAGCGCATTGGCGTCTGAAGGTATAACGATGTTCGTCCCTGACGGCTGATTATAGAGCGAAAAACTCTTTTGATCGGCATTGAGAACCAGCCGGGTGGTAAAATCATTTTCTCCCCGGGGGCCCTGGCCAATTTCAAAGACCACGCCGGTTTCGTTGCTTTGTCGGGTTGGCATGAACCAGAATTCCACGGTCCAGTCGAATGCACCGAGATTGAGACCGGTTTTGGTGGCGTGTGCAAAACCGGCTTCGTTGCGCAAATGTTTTTCACCGCCGGGCATTAATGCACAAAAATTGGAATTATGCCAGCTCAGCGGCGCCACTGTTCTGCCCGGTGGAATGGGCAACATCTGGAAGCCAAAAATGCCCCCTTCATCTTGGCCGAGAGAAGACGAGGTTTGTTTTAATCGTTCTATGGCAGCTTTGCTGTCGGGATATTCCGCCGGTTCCAGGGCGTTGCCAAATTTTCCAGTAACAATCTGTCCGCCCCGACCGAGCGCCAGGGGATAATCGTTGGGACCGGTGTCGCTCAAAATCGAGCTGGGATAAATACCCGCTGCCTCATCAAACAGCCATAGAGCGACAGTTTGGCTGAATCCAGGGTTGGCGAGGAATATCAGAAATAAAACTGACATTTTAATAATTGTTAAGCACTTTTTTGGTTTCATTGCTGATCCTTTCTGTTAAAAATACAGTTATACATTATTATTCCGGTGAAGCGTCTTTATTGCTCCATTATATTCGGTTTTTTAATTATAGCGACAGCCGATCCGTGTGAAAATTGCATCGCATAGAGTTTCGCTCCCCGCATCCGAAATACAACTTGAACAGTTTTTCCCTCCAGTTCGGAGACATCTTTGTTGAATTGCAATTTTTTCGCCTCGGCAAATAACTCTTCTTCATCCACGCCGTGAATGTCCGGCAGTACCTCCCGATTTTTGATCCACTCAACCTCAGTTTCGACAAAATCGCCATTGATGTACACACAATCGTCCACCGAGAACCCCTGGATGGGATTGCCATTTTTATCGAGAAAACCCACCTGCGCATAACCGGCAGCATCTGTATCAACATTCAACACAAGCCGGTTTCCCCTAAATTTGAAAGGTTTTGTGATCAGAATACCCTCTTTGTCATAAGGCGCATCCGCTGACACAAAACCATCCAGACGCTGCACGGTCCGATACACAGCCCGGATGTTTGCGCCCTCTTTTTGCCATGATGAATGATAGCGGGTTTCCCCAAAAAAATATTGCCAGATTTCATCGCCCCGTTTTACAAGTCCATGAGCCATATAAATCTGTGGAAGGTAATGATCGCCATATTTCCCTGTGCCCACATAAGCAGGCCTGGGATAACGCTTCCATTGGACTCCATCCCGGCTGGTGGCCAGTTGAGTTTCCACTGTGCCCGAACCCATCCGGCGATCGGGATGATTGAGTATCTGGCGGGTAATGGGACCGTCTCCTTTATAGTGAAAATAAAGCAAAGGAAACGCCAGATAGGTATCAGGCGCCCAGGGATATTTGATGGCTTTTGGCACATAAATATCTGTCCCATCAGGATCAAAGTGATCCATCGGTGCAAAAACAATCGGATACTCAATGCCGAGACCGCCGGGCGTCAGGGGGCCATTGTCCAAATACCAGGGTTGCAGATTGCGCAACCGTTTCTTCTGAGCGACTGTCCAGGTGCGTTGCTGGGGCACTGGTGAAAATGGCCAGGGACTCGTCACATCCTCAACGATGGTCATGGCAAACTCACGCTGGGTTCTGCCCCCGGTGGTTCTGCCGAAATCTGACCGGTGATAGCCCAGATACGCTCCCCGCTGATCATCCCAAAATACATTGGATTGCGAACCAGCCCAGAACGGCATGACCGCCGTATTCATTCTTTTGAACTGCCGGCCATCGGCTGAATAAAAGAGGTAGATACCACGATCTTGTGAGCCGGAAATATATTTCCAGCGTGCCTCGGTCGGCGCATTAGGGTCGATAAAAACATTACCCATGGCTGACGATATCGGAATGACGATGTTTTTTTCTCCTTTGTATTCGACACCCAAATCCGGCTTTTCCCAGCGAATGCCATCCTTTGAAGTCATGACGGCCAGAAAATCGCTGGAACTGCCATAATATAAACGTAATAGCCCGTTCTCGTCTTCGATGAGGCTGAGGTGCTTCCGAAAAGAACCCTGAATGCTATCAATCACACACTCCGCCAGGCGTGGAGGATTGGATTTAAATGTAATGTTGTCCATCTTGGCGACAAACATTTCATCAATAAACAGGTGCTTTCGGTCTCCGAGATCAAAAACATGGTCCGGCTTTTTTTGTTCGGCAAATAATAACGGCAGGCCCTTTTTTAGCTCCACCGGTGGAAATTGATCCGGCGAAAAACTGGACGGCAGATCGAAATTTTTCTGGTACACCTGTCCCAGAGAAAATCTCAATTCATCGATAGCGCCTGGCAAGGGATCGTTCCAAAAGCCATTGCGACCAATGGTCATATAGTCTTCTTCGCCGTAATCCAGGCTTTTTAAGCGGCATTGTGGGGGAAGATTTTGCATTTTCCCATTGACATAATGGCGAATTTGATTCTCCTTTGCCGCATAAACAAAAGCAAAATGCGCCCACCTGTTCACAGGCGCTGCTAAAACCTGTTCATTGGATGGTATCCTGATCTTCACGCCTCCGGGTTGATTAATCAGTGTAAAGCTTTTCGCATCGGCGTTCAATTCCAGCCGGGTTATTTTGTCATTTTCACCTCGTGGGCCGGAGCCAATTTCAAAAACAACGCCGATTTCGCCGGACGCTTCTTTGGGTAAGAACCAGAACTCAATCGTCCAATCAAAGTCGCCAATGTTGAGTCCGGTGTCTGTTGGATGAGCAAATTGAAATTCTTTTCTCAAATGATTCTCGCCGCAGGTCATCAGGGCGCAAAAATTCGCATTCATCCATGTCATTGGTTCAACTGCACGGCCAGGTGGTATTGGTAATGCTGTTAATCCAAAAAACACACTCCCCTCAGGAAATTGAATCGGATTTTGTTCAATCGGTTGCAGCGCATTGCCGAATTTACCCGGCACGATCTGTCCGCCCGTGCCAAGCACCAGCGGATAATCATTTTTTCCTGCATCATTCAACACACAACTCGGATAAATCCCAACCTGCTCATCAAAGAGCCATAGGGCAACCGTTTGCGCTGTAGCATGAATGGCAAAACCGAAAAAGATAAAGCCTCCAAGCAAAATTAAAATTTCACTGATCTTTTGTTTCATTTCTTTCTATCTCCACTTAAAAAAAATTAAAAAACATTTCCGTGTCAATTCTACTTCCGTGTTCTGTTTAATAATCATTCAACGATAATTTGATCCAAAGCTGCTTGACGTGAAAGTTCTGCTCGTAATTCCTCTGCTAATTCGGGAAATTGCTGAATCAAATTCCGTTGTTCATACGGATCGTGTGCCAGATCGAACAATTCGGCGTCACCTTGCTCAAGCGATTCGCCGTTGTGAACCAATTTCCAGTTTCCTTTTCGCACCGCAAACTGGTTTGTTGTCCGCCAGTATAAAACCCGTTGCGGAAGCTCTCCACCTTCCAGAGCACTCCAGATATTCATGCCCTCGATGTTCCATTTCGATGACATTTTCGCTCCAATCAAATGGGCTATGGTGGGATACAAATCCTGCACGCCGATTGTTTCAGTCACTTTCATCGGCTGTAGTTTATCCGGCCAGAACATCGCAGCCGGCACCCGGATGCCGCCTTCGTACAGATCGCCCTTCCAGCCCCGTAACGGACGATTATCGCCAAGCTGGTCGCAGGGATCAAATTTATCATCGTAATAGGCAGGACCGGCGCCCCATTTTTCCTGTCCGCCGTTATCACTGAAAAAGATAACCAATGTATCCTGCTGCAAATTTTCTGTTTTAAGCGCCGCCAAAATCTGACCGATGCCGTGGTCCATGTGCGTCATCGATGCGGCATACAGGCGGCGGCACTCGTTTTCGATCTGCGAATACATGTCTTCCCAGTACTTTTCCTCCTGCACCGGAAAATGGGGCACGCTGAACGGCACGTACAAAAAGAACGGTCGGGTCTTATCCCGAAGCTCCGTGATGAAACGAATCGCCTCGTTCGTAATCAGATCAGTGGCGTGACCTTCCTCATCGACAAATTGGTCATTGCGATGCCAGGTGCGGTCGCCGTTTTTATAAATATGCGTGAATTGATCGAGCTGACCATGAAAATAGCCGTAGGAATAATCAAAGCCGTATTTCAGCGGACCGACCTCGGGTCGCAAACCGAGATGCCATTTGCCGGTGATGGCGGTTTGATAGCCGTTTCTTCGCAGCAGCTCGGCTGACGTCACTGTGTCTTTGGGCAGCGCCTGTTTGCTTTTCAATGCAATCGGCCCGAGAATGCCGTAGCGACTCGGCGGTCCACCCGTTAAAAGGGCAGCACGGGTCGGCGAGCACACCGGACTGACATAGAAATTGTCCAGTTCCACTCCCTGTTGCGCCAGCCGGTCGATGTTCGGCGTTTTGAATTCGGGATTGTGATAGCCCACATCGTTCCAGCCGGTATCGTCTGAAACAAAGATAACGATATTGGGCGGACGTTTTGGCTTTGATTCACAGGAAAAAAGCAGTGAGCTCAAACCCAGACCAGCGCAGGCCTGAGTCGTCTGTTTCAAAAAATCTCTTCGTTTCACGTCATCTTCTCTTGACTATTTTTTTTCGGATGTATAAAAAGTCCTTCGTGTTTTCAATTGGCTACTTGATCGTTTTAAATTTTTTAACATGAATAGCCAATGTATGATTATCAAAACCGACCAGATAGAACGGCAATCCTTTCGAGTCTGCGAACGAAGCGGTCTCATACACTTTGATGGTACCAAACAACCGATCCTGCACCCAGCGATGTCCATGGCCGACAAAAATGCCTTTGATGCGCATCCGGTATTTTTCAAGAATCGCATAGAACCGGGGCTCTTTATCGGGTGTAATTAAATGCTTTGGTTTGCACCAGATTTTAAAATGATCGGTTTTCAGGGGGTGATGAAACAACAGGATCGTGGGCTTGTCATCATTCAGCTGCGCCTCAAACCAGTCGAGTTGTTGTTCGTCAAAATGGCGATTCACATAACGTCCCCTCATGCTGTTCAGACAGATAAATTTCCAGCCCTGATGCTCAAAAGCATAATATGGCTCGATGCCGGCATCTCTTTTCCAGATGTGCTCCAGGTGCAGAATTTCTTCCAATGAAAAATAACGGTCCGAATCGACGCTACGGTTGAATTTGTAGTCATGATTGCCCAGAATCAGGTAGTAAGGAATTTTGAGTTCACCCAATAAAGCCTGCAATTTTTTCATGCGATTGTTCGACTCGTCAGGCACATTGGGTTCCTCATTGCCATAAATGCTTGAAACCAGATCACCTGTTATCAGCAGCAGTTGCGCAGAAGGGAATTCATTGGCATTGATTTTTTCAATCAATTGCGCCAATCGTTTATCCTTGGATTCATCATTGCTGATATGTGTATCGGAAATGACGATCGCCTGAAAATCGCCCGAGAAATTATGGTTTTTCAGTCCGCTGCAATTTGCAAATAGAAAAAGACTAGCAAGCAGAAGCAGAAAAAATTTAATAATTGATTTCATAACTTTTTTCTGACAAATATTCCCAACGGATAATTCGATTGTTTGTAATTTGAGTATTGAGTCTTGAAATTTATTTGTCATTTGTCTTTTGAAATTTGGAAATGAATCAGGTTGTCATCTCATGCCGGCACAATCTTATCTTCTGTTCGCTCCTGCCAATCCACAATTTTATTTTTCAACCGACGTTTCACCTCCTCATATCCATCCTGATAATAGAGATTGGTCGTCTCCAAAGGATCTTTGTTCAGATCGAACAACTGGCATTTATCCAGATCGCTCCAGCACAGCTTCCAGCCATCGGGCGCAATAACGGTTCGAATTGAAGCATCCTCGGCGCTCTTCACCGCTTCAGCAGAAATGCCAGGCAAGGCCGGATAATTTTCATCGCCCCGCAATTTGGGATTCCATTCGATGAAAACATCATCATCGAAGGCTTTGCCACTTTGCATCATCGGCAGCAGGCTTTTGCCCTGCAAATTTTCAGGAGCCTTATGGCCCATCAATTCCAGCAGCGTCGGCACGAGGTCAATATGGCTGACAGGATTTTTAATGATTTGTTGCCGCCTTCCCTGCCGGGAAATGCGCATCAGCCAGGGTATTCTGGCGGCTTCTTCGTACATCATGGTCTTGTTGAGCAGCCGATGGGCGCCCATCATATCGCCGTGATCGCTGGTGAAAACAACGATGGTATTCTCTGCCAATCCCAACCGTTCCAACTCGGATAAAATCGCCCCCACGCTCAAATCGACCTGGGTCACCAGACCCCAGTAATTCGCTGCCAGCCGCCGCCACTGTTCCTCGGTCCGCAATTCCTTGCCCTTGTAGCCGTTCTGGTACAGCTTGTTTCGGATCAGGCGATAGCGCAACGGCTCGTCCTCCTCCAGCGGATCATCGAAATTGGCAGGCAAATCGATTTCAGCCGGATCGTGCTGGTCATCCAATGGACCGAAGAATGGCGGATGCGGCTCTAAAAAATTGACATACAGCATGAACGGCTCGTTTCGATGTCGCTGCAGAAAATCGCACGCCTTTTGCTCAAGGAATTTGGGCTTGCAATGCTCCAGCGGCAAACGGGCTGCAAATTCCCGGGTGAAATCGCCACGCTCCCGATCGGGCTGGTATCCCAATGACAACAGGAATTCAGCGTAACTGCTTTTAGCGTTGCGATCTCGTCCCTCGCTGAAATATTCCCAATAAATA